>Ga0209091_10003823_pt1 | contig 11982 bp, 14 predicted proteins | sample ArcticOcean_MG_C_6_FD_187438 | JGI IMG/M metagenome (GOLD analysis project Ga0209091, IMG submission 187438) | Marine microbial communities from western Arctic Ocean - ArcticOcean_MG_CB8_128 (SPAdes) (version 2) | ecosystem: Environmental > Aquatic > Marine > Oceanic | place: Arctic Ocean...
GGCTCACCAATCTGTAGATGATAACTCAAAGGGCGAGCCACCAATAATCGACAGCAGTGCTAAGCCAGCAGGCGGCCCTCCTGGCAAGGCAAAACCAACCAATGGCCCTCCTGGCAAGGCAAAGCCGAAGAATGGGCCTCCTGGCGCCTCTACTTCGCCAGCAAGTGATTCGCCAGCAAGTGATTCTACAGGTGTGGACTCTAGTCAAGGCCAAAATAATCAACCCGCTCAGCCTGAAATTGATTTACAAACTACGGCTGCTGCACATTTCGGTGCCTTGGATTCACTTATTCCGCAAATAACGGAAACTGCTGAAACTATTTCCGAAGAGATATTGCAGCCGATTTCAACCGTTGTTGTTGACTGGAACGAATTACCAGGCGGTGGTGATTATGAATATACTTCTGACGCAACTTATTACGCTGGAGAAGAGTGTGGAAAATGGTTATTGAACGAAGATAAATCTTTCACTCGTATTGAATGATTGAATTTTCCACCCCTCAACTTTTTGAATGTCGGCTTTCCATGTAGGTCTTATGGGGAACGAGGATGTTGCGGATATCCGTACAGTTCTTGCTATTTGCTTTCGCGATGGAAAGCCACTAGATTCCATAGATGTTGAACGGATTCTATCATTTGACATGGAATGGTTATCACCTGATGATGCTGAGATTGCAGTTCAATCTTTAATCGCTGCCGGATGGCTATGCGGGGAAGAAAATGCTCTTACTCCGAGCATCAATATTTCTGGAATCACCGCTCCATTGGGATGGTTTCCCCGCCCAAGCCGTTTGACAAATCCGGTTTCAGTAACTTTGAATGAACAAACAAATGAAACGGTAGTTTCGAAATTGGTCGAGCAAGGAATTACAATTGAGGCGACCCCTACTAAGAAAATAGAAAGTACCCCCCCCCAAGAAGATAATTCAGATCCAAGGGTTAAATTAACCAAACGCCTAACTAAATTTATTGCAAAAACTTCGAAAATTGAAATTGAAGAAGTTGAACGTAGAGCCCATAGAAAGCAGAAGGCGCTCGCAGTTGCTACTAACTGGATGTGCCTAGCCCTTGTAGCAAGAGAACAGGGTATCCAAATGCAAGAGATAGTAGATGCTCTGGCTATTAGATGAGTTCTTAAGAGATCTTTTCGACTTCTTTTCCACGCTCGACCAGTTCAACAAGAACTGGTAATAGAATCAGCGCAAGAATAAGAGAAAAGAAAACAGTTACGGCTGTTATCAACCCGAAATCCTGTATCACTGGCATTGGCGAAAACAATAGCACCAAGAACCCAAAGGCGGTTGTCAATGCACTCAGAATCAATGCAACTCCTGTAGTTGATAACGCTGCACGTAAAGCATCCCAGTGATTCTCTTGACGTTTTAATTCAACTTCAAAACGACGCCACATGTGTATTGAATAGTCTATTCCAATACCTAATGTCAATGCAGTAACCATTACTGTTAATACATTCCATTTCAAGCCAAGTGCGGCCATTGAACCTACTACCCACAATGATGACAGTCCAACTGGGAATAGAACTATTATCGCTGGTAGTATCCTTCTAGTTAAAATCAATAATACGGCACATGAAACTACCAAGGATATCAAAGTGGATTCTATTTGACTTTCACTTAGCCCTTCCAATACTGTTTGTAAAATCACCAAATCTCCTGTAATGTAGATTTGACCATGTCCGCTAAGACTAGAACGAAGTGTTCCACTTTCGTCCTTAGAACCAAGCATGCTTTCAAAATTATCTACTACTCTCTTTGACTGTGACGATGTTGCTGCTTCTACCCGCACTTCATTTCTTAGATGAATGATATCCTCGCCTTGAAGATTAACGGTATTCCGCACTCTTTCCAACCAAGTTTCACCGCTCAAAGCATCTGCTATTGATTGGTTGGTAGAGAGATTTGAAAATGCAGCCCCCAAATCAATTTCACCATTGTGGTCTTTCATGTAGACCTCGCCTCCGAAGACTTCCATGTTGTAGGCTTCACCAAAGGTTGAATCTCTCAAAATAGCATCTCTTAGCACCACATATGGTCCATCATAAGAAGGAGAGGATGTTTTTCCATCGGTGCCCACTACGTCGTGGTTGGATTCTAAATCTGCGTGTAAACCTCGCATTTGATCTAATAAGATTTCATCATCGGGTATTACATTCTCCCCTTCCAATGGCTCCATTAAGATATACACCATCTTCCATCCAGCGCTATCATATGATGTAGATAATTCATCTCTAACAGACATAATCGGCATCTCTGAATCAATGAAGTCTGCTAGGTCAAAATCTGTTTCTAAGGTGGATGCACCTGCGATAGATAGCCCTGAGATGATAATTGCAACTAAAATCACGGGAACTTGATGTTTTTGTTGGATTATTACCAAAAAATTTGTGGCCCGAGGTAAACGAATCGAATGCTTGGATGAGTTTCTCAAAGGTGCATCAAAAATAATGTGCAAAGAACCGACGACCAGGGTGGCGGATAAGAATGCACACACAACTCCTATTGCCAATGCCAGACCAAAGGTTGCCAAAGGTGGTAAAGGTGAAATCACATTTGCCAGGAAAGCGGCTACAGTAGTTATTACTGCCAATAGCAACGGTACACTTAGCCTAGTGCAGGCACGAGCCCATGCTTCTGCTGGATCGGGAAATTCCTCACGAATCGCTACGTATGCTCTTTGCAAATGTATTGCATAATCGATACCCAACCCCAAAACAAGAGGCGCTACTGCAACTTCGAGTGCGCTGAACTGCGCCCCCATAACATTGAGTGTACCGTATGTCCAAATCAATGCAGAAGATAATCCAATAAGCGGGAATATAACTCCTCTAATAGACCTAAACGCTAACGACAACAGTATTATTACAACCAATAATGCTAAAATGATCAAGGTTGCTAAATTATCAAACGTTCCTTGGTCGATATCATGAGAAATCAGATCAAGACTAACTACGCCATATGTTAATTCTGATTGTTCGCTTAATAGTATAAACTCATCTCGCATTTCGTCTTGAAAATCTTTCCTATGTTGAGCTGGCATATTTGGATCTATTTCCAGCACCCATAATGTGGATGAGGCCGTTGGTGTTGCGTCTCCGCTACCATTGTTTAGGTATGAGCAGGTGGGTGAAATATCTAAATCCTGATGTAATAATGCCGAAGATGCATAGGTTGCAGCACTTAATAATTGGTCATCTGAAGTAAGGCGGCATTCCACATCATCTTCCAAGATGAGGTCAATCATTTGATTCCAACTTTCAATATCTGCTAATTTAGTTCCATTTGCTTCTTCATTCAGGCTTATTTGAACAATATTAGGGGCAGCGGTCCATACTGGGATATTACCATCTACTGATGAGTTCTTATTTTGTAATTGGTCTAAATGCTGAGCCATTAATTTAAGATTATCAAGTGAAAGGATATTGCCTCCATCGTCAGCGGTCACATGGACAAATAATGGTCTGGTTTCATTGGGAAAAAAGGCATGGATTCGTTCATGTGCATCTTGGCTATCTGAATCAGGTGCAAACTCAGATAAATCTGTTTTAAATGTGGGAGGAGAAAGAACCAGGTTAGATGCTAATGCAATTGTGAGTAGACCTGCTACAACCAAAAATGGAATCGCGCTGCGACGGATATAATGTGACATGCCCGCCACTTTTGCCTCCATCTCATCAGCATCCATTGAATAGTCCAAAGCATGAGGGTTCAAAAGAGAGATGGTGATAAGATTATTGAAACAATTAGTTTTGACTGATTCTAATTGATTCAAGATTGGATATTGATAGGTGGTAATCAGGATTATTTTAGCAACATTCAATCCACAAGGTTCAAAGGAGAAGCCTCGTAGGCCGGATTGATTATCATGCCGGTTAAGTTACTACTCCGCGAAAAAAATGAACTGCGACTTCGTATCATTGGAGAGAGTCATACTGCTCTGCAAATGTTACGTGAGAGAATTAACAATCATGACAAAGTAGAATATGCAAACTACTTCCCAGGTCACCCACAGTTGGATGACCCAGAATTCTACATCCGTACCACTGGAAAGAATAATGCAGAAAAGATTCTCACGGATATTGTTAAATCCCTATCTAGTGAATATGATTCATTAAACCTCTAAGTGAGATGATTTTTTGAGCGATAAAGATCCATTGGCCCAAGCCATTGGCCTCGAAGGATTTGCTACAAAAACCACTGGAATTGGTGGCGTTCTTAAAGCGAGAGTCAGCGACTTTAGGGTCGATGAGATTTCTACTACCATTAAATTAGACAAAAAAGGTCGATTTACAGTTGCGAAAATCACTTTAACGAATTGGGAGACCAATCGCTTCTGTACAAATCTTGCTAGAGAACTAAAAATACCTCGCAATAGAATCTTTTTCGCTGGAACTAAAGACAAAAGAGCTGTTACCAGCCAATTATTTGTAATTGATGCTCCTCAAAAGAGGGTTGAGGACTTAGTAATTCCAGATGTATCAATTCAGGTATTGGGTAGAACTCATCAAAAAATAGGCTTGGGCAATCACAAAGGAAACCGTTTCACAATAGTCATCAGAGGTTGTTCCAATCCAGATGGAAGCCCAATGAGTGAAATAGATGCACTCGGTGAAATTGAGATTATAAAAAATAAAATGGCAGAAAATATTGGGCCCGATTTATTCCCTAATTGGATCGGACCTCAACGATTTGGTTCTGGCCGCCCAGTAACTGCTGAAGTCGGAAAACATGTTGTCAATGAACAGTGGAAAGATGCTGTCATGGCCTACCTTTCAATGCCAGGGTTCAATGAGAGTGCTGATGTCGCTACTTTTAGAGAAAACATCAGAACTAATGGCCCCAATGCAGAAGCGTTGATAGATATGCCAAAATGGCTAGGTTTTGAAAGAAAAATGCTAGAGCATATTGTAAAGCATCCAGATGATTGGGTCGGTTCTTTCAAAACACTTCCAACTAATTTGCAATTGATGACCGTACATGCTATTCAATCTGTAATTTTCAACAAATCTCTAAATGGAAGAATTAGCGCTGGTTTACCGATATCTGTACCCATCGCCGGAGATTTAGTTGGGAGAATAGATGAAAAAGGGCAACTTAATGCAAAGAGTTGCGTCATAATAGAAGAGAGAACTTTACCTCGTATCACAAGAAATTGTCAATTGGGAAGATTGACTCCTACTGGTCCATTGCCGGGTAGTATTATCAAAACCTGCCAAGGTGAAGCAGGTAAAATTGAAATGGCTGCGATAGAGGAAATGAATCTACAGGACATTTCTTGGGATGTTGAAGCGATTTCAAGACTCTCATCAAAGGGAACTCGCCGAGCATTAGTTACTGGCTATAGTGAATTTAGTGTTGATACAGTTCCAATCGCATCCGATGATACAATGGGTGAGAAGTGGAAAGCAGGTCCAGAAGAAAATAGCCGCTGGCATCCCGAAGGTGCTTGTATTCGATTCCGTTTCACACTTTCATCGGGAAGTTATGCTACAACTTTACTGAGGGAATTCATGCAATGCCCCCTTTCTCAGATTTGAGTAAGTCAATAGAATAATATTTGACTCAGCATTGCTGAGCCAAATTGAAAACAATATACAAAGTGGACGATGCAAATAAAAATAGTACCGATCTAATTGATGGTAGTTGGTTTGAGAAATAATTTACTCAAATTAGTCCCATTGATAGGACTTCAATTTCTCCAACGCCATGAATGTCGGACATTTGTCCTTCAAAAGCATCAGCAAGTCCTTCACCGTCGTCCATTGTAACATGAACTTGAACGAATTTTAGACCGAAAGCAAGAGGTTTTGCCTCTACTTTTTGAACATCGTAGACTTCAGTAGCCATATTAATGATTTGTGCAACGATACCATCGGTATCAACTTGCTCTACTTCGGAATCCGGATTGACCTTGTAGGTCATTACTACCATACCCATTCAAATCACCTCAAGGACCTTGATGTCCGCATGTAGGGCAATTGTATAGAGCCCCTTGGTTTCTACATCTTGGGCTGCGGCCAATAACAGTAACATTTGGATTCTTTTCATCTTTATCAGATTGTACAATACAACCTGGGCAAGGGAATGAAGTTGAACCGGATTCTGCCAATGGCACACCGGACGCAGTACAGTTTTTAGCTCGCTCAGTCATAATTACTCCTCAGGAACAAAGTCGCCCACGCCCTCCCCTTCTTTATGGTTGCGTGACAAAAAGGCTAAAACTCTCCACCAAAAACGATTATTATCTTAGCGGTCGATGACAGTTAGTCTACCATTTTTACCCGAACTAACCACAAGTTCGCCCTCTCTTTCCCGGCACCACCCGGATTCTATCCGAATGATATCCCCCGTTTGCACACTTTTTACTTGTTGATCCCATAGAACAATGCCCACTAAGCCACTTTCATCCCTACCACAGGCAGCAGCAACTGGACCTGTGTAGCGAGAAGTTGAAACCATTCTTCGCGGATAGACCCTAAGAACTACCAATTCTATTCTGCCAACTGGCCGATTCGCTCTTAAATCTGCGACCATTTGTCTTGCTGACATTTGGCGCATTTTCTCTTTTGGGTGTATCCGATTGATCTCAACCATAAAAATAAAGTGATTCCCTTAACCGTTATCAAGCCAATGCATTTCAATTTAATGAATTGCAATTAAGATGTTACTCAGTTTTCTTTTTGCGAACAGAGAATGATGATTGTATAATCTCTGGCCCATCTGCTATATCCTCTCCGCTGAGTTTTTTATTTAATTCCAATTCATATGTATCACTGATATTTACATCAGGGACTGCCCAAGGTTGGTACCTTCGGCAAATCAAATACACTTCGGATGAGGAATTTCTACTAGCGTGAGGAGAATGTCTCCTGACATCCTCGAAATGCGGTTTGACCGCATTTATCAATTCTTCAACTCCAACTCCTTGGAATAATTTTGTCACGAAATGTCCACCTTTACACAAAAATGGTAAAGCGAAATCAAATACTTCTGTAACTAAAGTCATGGCAATTGCTTGGTCCATATCCCATTTGCCAGTAATATTTGGTGAAATATCCGAAATGAGACTGTTAAGTTGGCGCCCATTTAGATATGCAAGAACTCTATCTTGTGTATGTGGATCGGTGATATCGCCCACTAGAAGAACTGCACCCTCAATCGGTTGGCATGGGTCAAGGTCAACACCCACGACATCGCCTTCCTCTCCTACAAGTTCTAGTGCAACTTGCGTCCAGCCACCAGGAAAACATCCGACATCAAGAATAACGTCACCTTTGTCGATCAGTTTGAATCGCTCTTGGATTTGTTTGAGTTTAAAGGCTGAGCGAGCCCTATATCCACTGGCCTTGGCTTGACGCCTCCAAGGGTCACGTTTGTGATTCTCAATCCAATGGTCAGCCATAATAACTCCTCCTGCTCAAGTTATGCTCGTCCACCCCTCTTTGATGAACTCTCCTCTCGTAGCCATCGCCAAACAAAGAGATGAAGGGGTTTGGCTTTGTGGCGGTGCTTGATGGCAATCGGTTATGCTCGCTTAAGCGCATTTACGATTATTTTTATCATGCTGGCCGCTATTCAAATACCGATTGTTGCAAGCGGTACTGCTGACAACCAAGTTCAAACATACAGCGTTAGTGGTGGCCGCAGTATTCTAATCGAAGAGTATACTGCAACTTGGTGCCCTAGTTGTGCTGAAATAGACCCATATTTGATGGAATTCGCATACGCTCATGGCCCTAGAGTTGCCATGGTCGCTTACCACCCAAGTGATGATGTAGATGCATTCCAACCACTTGCGGCTCAAAACAGAATAGAACGACTACAGATTACCCATCCGGATATTGGCTCAACTCCAACATTTATCGTAGAGGCAGGACCTCTTCGAATTGGACCTGATTCCTGGCCTGATGTCAATTCAGATATTCTCAATGAAGAGGTAAAACGTCAATCCTACACGCAACTAATACTTGATATCCGACAGAATAATGATACTTGGACTGCTACCGCAAAGGTTGTTGACAATGATTCAATCGATTACGGCCAACTAACAATTATGATAGTTCAGCATGAAAAAATAGTTCCTGAAGGATTTGACAACCCAGGTGGCCTGACAAGAGATAGAGTTCTTACCGCAATCGCTGAATGTGACATAAATAGTTTAACAATAACTTCTGAAGTGAATCTATTATCTGCGGAAACGACTTCTTGTATTGATGATTTTTCTGTAACCTTTTCCCCAGAGAACGAAGTATTCAGTGTATTGCTAATTCATGAACCGACTAAATCACAACTTGAAAATGGCTCATCAGGAACCTTTGGTGTTGTTGAATACAAAAGCCAAGAATTCACAGCAACTCAAACTAACTTCGATAATTCAATTTTGATTTTTACTTTTATTTTGATTGGTTCCGCATTGATAATCAATATGAGAAGAAAGAAGTGATTGGAATTTGCACCATTCCCACCTTATTGCGGTAATGTGTGCCGGATAAAGGCGGAGAGTGATGCATTTCACCGTATAGTTGATAAGTGTGGTTGCTGATTATAATACATGGAAGAAACATGGGAAGACATAACATGGGAGGGGGAGAATCCTCCAAAGGAGTGGGTTGTCGAATACATCGCTTTGGTAAGTGGGGAAAAAATACACCACCTCTCTATATTGTATGGAGAGAGCTACCAAGATGTTCAAAGAAGCCTTCTCCATGAATTACGAATAACATATCCCGACAGTGGTAGAATTGACGTTACTGTCCTTAGTATGGAGAAAACAGTGATCAATACTGAGGATTTACACTTTGACGGAGATTGTATTCCTTGATTCACTGTTTATGCCATTCGCCAGAATCATAGAGTTTACCCATTTGCCAGAATCCGTAAATCAGAAGAATATTACCCATGTGCGCAGCAGTACAATAGGGGCATATCTTGCCCATTTGCAACTCAGCATACATAAGCCAAATTATTGCGAAGATACCTGCCGTTGAAACCATAAATCCTAACTTGATGTTTGAACCGACCCATTCAGCATCTGGTTCTTTGTTGATACTCATTACGACCCATAAGAAAAAGGTGTAGACAAGTATCCCTAGCCAAGCCCAGCTGATACCAATCATTGGCACTTTGTTATAGTCATCATTACCAATGACATCATCGCAAGAAAATATATTATTGGCTACACAGAAACCTGCGCCTTCTGAAATGGTATTAGATATCCAAAGCGTCATAGAGGCAACTATAAATCCAGATGTTGCAATTAAAAGGGAGCCAAATAGGAGTCTTCCTCTCAATGTTTTCAAAGATGGAAACTTATCAGACACTAAAGCCGCCAGCGATTCACCTATAGGCGAGATTAAAAGAAATCCCAATACCATAGGAATTACCATTACTGCCAATATTGTATTTGAATCAAGCATCTCCATTCACACACCTCCTTGAGATAAGCTTTCAGAATGAAGTGTCTCTATGTATTCTTTGAATACAATTCTATAAATCGCATCACCCGGAGTCTCCCCCTCATGATCAGCACTTGCCCAAGCAATAATTCCATCCGGCTGTATTAGGAAATAAGCAGGGGTTCCAGGGATTCCCCATTTATCCATGTGAGATTTATCCAAATCATCAATAAATGGGATTAGATATGGACTTCCGCCTCTTGTCGAACAATCTTGGTTACTGGAATTACACATCTCCCCAGGAGTCATATCCCTAAATGCCATTATTTCTTCCCTCGAAGAATCATGTCCCTTCAGCCCAGTAAGTTCTGCTGCACTGGCCATGAAACTGACATGCGGTCCATCCCAATTCGGATTTTCAGGTGTAAAATATTGTGATAATCCTTGATATTCCTCTGCAGCACCCCAACAGTACCCACAATCAGTATCCAAAAATTCAATCATTACCCATTGGCTTCCAGTAGTATTATTATTTTCCATGCTCCAAGAGGAGTCATAATATGTCGACAAATCAAAATCCAGCCATCCAGACCCATTGTATGCCTTTCCGACAATATTAGGTGCTCTGTCTCCCTCTTTTGTACCTGTTATAATAGGGTTTGTGGTTAAACTAATTATCATAATTGCACCTATTAAGATCGCAATCGCAGTTAATGCTTTATCCATTCTTGCATCGCCGTTATCATCATATTTTGTTTTCATTTTCTCCACCTTGTCTTAGTTTTTCACTTACAAACCAATTTCTTCGATCAGTGCACGTGCCGTATGCCTTATCGCATCTTCGGAATTATAATTTACATCAAAGCCAATTGCCAACATTTTGTCGATTGCCAGCATCGCTCTCGGAACATCTCCGGCCCAGCCTCGGTCTCCACCAGTATATTCTATTGAAGCGCCTTCACAACCTGTCTCTTCGACCACTATTTCTGCAATTCTTTTCACAGATGCGGTGTCATGGCTACCAAGATTATACAGGTTTAATGGTTGGTCGGTATTATTCATCACATGTAAAATTCCATCGACACAATCGCCAACTTCCATGTAGGATTTTTCTTGTAATCCATTACCGAGTACTTCTAATCGGGAAGGGTCAGCCTTTAATTTGTGAATGAAATCAAAAATCACACCATGAGTACCTCTAGTTCCAATGATGTTAGCAAAGCGGAAAATCCAAGCCTGTATTGCGAAAGTTCCAACCCAACTTGAAATTAATCCTTCGCCCGCTTGTTTGCTTGCACCGTATAGTGAAATCGGCAAACATGGACCATGGTTTTCTGGAGTCGGCATTGGGGCATCTTCTCCATATACGACTGAAGAGGAAGCAAAAGCAATCTTCTTTACTCCATTGATGCGCATGGCCTCAACAATATTGTATGTAGCAATAGTCCCTTGCTTCAAATCAGTATCAGTAACTTTTGTTCCCAATCTAATATCCGGATTTGCTGCTAAATGGAATACGCATTCTATCCCTTTCATTACTGAAAGAACATCCTGATAATTTGTGACGTCCCCTTTGACCAATGAGACCTTGCCCGAATCGATATGGTTTTGGATGAAATCCAGATTGCCACTTGACAAGTTATCGATGACAACCACAGTGTCACCTCTGGAAACTAAACGGTCGATTAAGTGGGAACCGATGAATCCTGCCCCACCGGTAACTAACGCTCGCATGGACCTGCCTCGCCCCCCCTATGTATCAGTGTTTTCAAATGATGACCTGTCCTGATTTACAACAATTGATTAGTATTATGTGCTTTGAGGTGATTCTTTGAAATTACCGTGCAACAGAAATGTGCATGGATGATGTGTAAATATGGTAAAACAAACTGAAACAAAGAAGACTGAAACTGAGAACGAAGAATACACTGGCAACAGTGTGCTGATAGGTTATGTCAGGCGAAGTAATGCGGGTGGTGCTTTAAAATTGAGCATCAATACAAGCGCTTTTGCTGATTGCTCAACCTATGTGACAAGTGATGGCCAGGCCTATGTGCCGCTGATCATTTCATTGAATGCTTTAAACAAAGTATTGAATGGTGAAAGAGCTGTTACTACTGTCTCTCAAATGCAGGGCTAATAGTCGGATCAACATCCTATTATCCAATCTTCAAGATAATTTTCAATGCGTTGAAAATCACCTTGCAATCGCAAGGTCCCGCTCAACAATTTTCTGAGGAATTTTGTTGAGCCCAATATCAATTATAACAAATTAAAAATGATAACTGCGCTATTGTACATGCAGTTATAATGTGATAATAAGCGCTAATTTATCAAATAATGCTAAATATGGGCTGGAATCAGATACAATCAGTGAATACTATGTCTTCGGCTACTGCAGAGACTAAACCATTCATTGTCGCAGGCATGCCAATGTACAACGAAGAAGAGACCATTGGAACTGTTGTTACAATGGCACTGCGATATGTTGATGCCGTAATTTGTATCGATGATGGGTCCTCGGATTCCAGTGCGAAAATCGCTGAAACATGTGGAGCAATTGTTCACCG
>Ga0209091_10003825_pt1 | contig 11978 bp, 7 predicted proteins | sample ArcticOcean_MG_C_6_FD_187438 | JGI IMG/M metagenome (GOLD analysis project Ga0209091, IMG submission 187438) | Marine microbial communities from western Arctic Ocean - ArcticOcean_MG_CB8_128 (SPAdes) (version 2) | ecosystem: Environmental > Aquatic > Marine > Oceanic | place: Arctic Ocean...
AATACTTGAAAAAGTTGGTGTACAATACAAAGTGTAGTAATATAAGAATAGTAAGTTTAATAAATTCAATCACAATTGCTGCTAAGTTTTTGTATATACACACACATATTCTCTCCCTCCCTCTTTAAGCTCTCCTGTTGTTAGTAATCTTATTTATCTGCTAATCGTTAAAGTTTCCTTCCATAAATGTTTAGCAGTTTTTTCCGACAATCTTCGCCGGAGCTACACGAATCAAGTTGCCCTTCTTACCCGGGACGTTTCCTCTGATGATGATGCAATCATCCTCCACTCTCATGATCTTCAACTGCTTAATCGTCGTCGTCTCGTTACCCATGTGACCGTGCATCTTCTTCCCCGGAAAAATTCTACCTGGGTACGTACCCGCGCCGACGGAACCGTGTTGTCTGTGAGACTTGGAGCCGTGCGTCATCAAACCTCTGGCAAAACCATGTCTCTTGACGGCACCTTGGAAACCCTTACCGATGGACGTTCCTCGAATATCGACGTAGTCACCCTCCTTGAACATTTCCGGAGCGCTCAACTTCTGGCCGACGGTGATGCCGTCCGCCGGCGCCGCGAGACGGAACTCCTCCACGTGTCTCATCGGCTTCACGCCAGCCTTCGCTAAGTGACCGACTTCAGGCTTGGTAATTTTGTGTTCCGCGACGGCGTCGTACGCCACTTGCACGGCGTTGTATCCATCAGCGTCCGCAGTTTTAACCTATTATTTAATTGTTATTTCATTGATGAGAGATGATTTGATGATGATTAATCAGTTGTTGTTGTTGTTGTTGTTGACCCTTTTTCCCTTTTTTAAAAAGCTTCCTCGGAAAAGGAAAAAAAAGGAGAGAAAGAGAGAAAAGAAAGAAAGAAAGAGGGTTTGAGACAGACACGAGGGCGAAAGAAGAAGCAAAAATCGCCCTCTTTTCGCTCGAAACCAGCGGCTGGAAACCATCACGCGAACGCACGCGCGAGGGAGAGAGTGGACATTCGCGAAAAGAAGTACTCGTTACGAACGAATGGATTCTTTTTTGGATGGGTTTCAATCCTCCTCGTACCAAACGAGCGCGAAGAATGCGCGCGCGTAAAATGCACACCGCCACCATTTTGCCTTGTAAAAGTCCCTCTTTTCGCGGCGGAAAAGATAAAATTCTACTCGATTTATAGAAACGAAAGACGTACCGCGCTGACATAGTTCCCATCTTTAACGGCAATAACCGTCACTGGGACGCACAATCCATCGTCCGTGAAAATTTGCGTCATCCCCGCTTTGTTTCCAAAGACTCCAACACCTCCGTCGACTCTCGCAAACGTTTGCAATCGAGCACCTCTCGTGGAAGAAGAGGAAGAGGAGGACGAAGTCGTCAAAGAAGAACGCGCGTTAAACGAGGACGATTTGCGCGAAGCTAAGGCCGAAGCCGAGGTTGCCGTGAACGTTTGGGCGAGTGCAGACATTATTAATGAGTAGTGTGGTGTTTTGTACGTTTGCAACAACGACGTGTGTGTGTCAAATACTATGAAGAAAGAGTTGAAAAATCGTCTCCTCTCGTTTACAAGAAGTCGTCCCTATCCTTTTTTTCATCACTTGTGTTTAGGGTAGTAGTAAATATTTTCGCAACACCAAAACACCATGCATAATTCATCATTCCTCTCATCTTCATTCTTCAGTTGCGTATTACTGTGAGACGACGGTCTGAGAAGAAACGAGAGGACTCGGCTACTACTCGTCGTCGTCGTCGTCGTATTTACAACAACAACAACTGTTTAAAGAGAAGAGATAATAATAATGGAACACCAACAACAACAACAGCAATACCGACCTCCTCCTCCTCCGAGGAACGAAATCAATCACATTCGTCACCGGAATTTTTTCGAAGAAGTAGAAGAAGAAGAAGATGAGTTGTTCTCGACGACGACGAAGAAGAACAAGAAGAATAACCAACAACAAGGGGACAAGTCGTTTTTCGAGAGCGTGTTCTCGAGCATATTTGGCAGCGAAGACATCGACGAGGAAGGAGATGAAGAAGAAGACAATAAACAACAACAACAACAACAGGAGAGGAGAACGCGGCAAAGGAGACGAGAGGAAGACGAGTCTACGAACACGCCTCCGAAATATCACGAAGAGAAACAACAACAGCGAGAAGAAGACGCGAATAGAAACGATGAAGAGGACGACGAAGACACGGAGTCCAAATTTTCCGAACGACTTCGGAACGCGTCCGGGAGTACTAAGTTTGAGTTAGAACGGAAAGCGAGAGAGGAAATTCGTTCGATGAAAGGCGTCAAGGCGAAAGCGAAGCTCATCGATAGTAACGAAGCGTTTCGAGCGCAGGCGCTGTTGCGACTCAAGGCAAAAATAGATAAGCACATATACGACGAGAGAGGGGACTACGTTACCGAAGTTCCAGTCAATCCAACTAGAGCAGCAGTGGCAGCAATGGACGCGACGTTGAACGCTCCGAAGAACAACGTTCCGATGCATATTGACGCCAAGACCGCGGAGGATAAACTCACTCCGCATCAAAGAAAACAACGCAAAGAAGAACTGAGACGAATCAGAGAGCGTGATGATTATCGCGTGCAAGAGTCGATAACTTCGGAATCGCGATACGCGTTCAACGGGTCTTGGAATTACGATAGAGATGAGTTCTTACGCGAAGGAGATAAATACGAAAATCAATATCACGTCGAAGAACGAAAACACAAGTTGCTCCGAGGCGTTCTCTCCGCGGCGGAGATGAATTTGCCTGAACACGAACAACCGCTTCGTATGGCAGAAAGCATTGTCGACACGATCGTAGAGTGCGCGCTAGAGAACAACGGAAAGTACGAGTGGAAACTCGATGAAGAAGAGGTGAGAAAGCGCGAGAAAAAGTTTGAAGAACGAAGGAAGGAAGAAATGAGAACAATGAAAAAGATGTTGAACGCGGACGAAATTTCCGACGACGACGACGATGACGAAGAAGATGACGACTATTTTGAGGAAGAAATGCGAATTCATCGCCGCGAGAACAAATTATTGACCGAAAAGTTAGTGAAGAGCATCCCAGACTCACTGGAGCTCATCGAGCGCATGAACATCCGAAAAGAGCAAATAAAAGCGCAGAAAGATAAGCTGAAGTTGAAAAAGACGAAACAAAAATACATCGATAAAATTGAGAGACAAGAGAAGGAAATCGAAGAGACCATCGCGCGCGCGAAAATCCTCGAAGCGAAAATGGAAGAGCAAAGGCTGGAGAAAGAACGCAAGATGGCGATTGTCGAAGAAGAGCGTCTGAAGGAATTAAAACTGAAACAACTCTCGGAGAAAGAGCTCATCCGACGTCACTCGGAACACAAGCGCAAGAAAATCATGGAAATGCACGAAAACGAACGAAAAAAAGCGGAACGAGCGCAGTTAGCGCGGCAGGAAGCGAGACGAGCGCAAGAGATAAAGCTCAAAGTCTTGCGCGAGACTGCTAACTTGGAAGTCGAGTTGAAAGAAAATGCACTCCGGGAAGAAACGAGAAGACTCGAGGAAGAAAAAATAATCGAAGAGAACAACATGCACGTAGAAAGAGAGATGCGCAACGTCATGGAGAAAGGTAGACGACACCGCTCGGCGGCGACGCGGCACGAGTTGTGCATTCAAATTAAAGAGACGAGAGAACGAGAACACCACGTCGCCATGGGGAAGTTGCGCCGTAAGAATTCCACCGCTAAAGATGCCGAAAACGCGGCTAAAATCAAAGAAGCTTTGAAAAAAGCCATTCAAGACGTCGAGGAAACAGAGAAGGAACGCGTGAAAACGATGGAAGCGAAAGCGAACGCTTACGAGAAAGTGAAAGCTTTGCAAGAAAGACAGGCGAAGCACTTGCAGATGAAGCGTTTACTGGACAAGAAACAAAAAGAAAGCGAAGAGGCGGAATATAAAGCCGAGTTGGAAAGCGTGCGTTCTTCTATTCAGAAAGCAGCGTTGCGCAATTCAGAGTTGAAACAAACTTTGTCTGATTTCAACAAAAACTTGGTCGTCGTGTTCCCGAAAGTTAAGGAGGTGGAGACCAAACCTCTCCCGCCGTCGTCGTCGACTAAAATTCGAGCGGCTGAGAAACTAAAAAGACGGGCGGTGTTAGAAACGTAGAGAAGACTTACTACTGCTCGGTGCTGTTCGCTAGTTATATTATATAGTTGTATACTATCGATTCCTCCTGGTATTATTATAGTATAGTGCAGTATAATCAATATTCATGCGAAGAATAGACATCGCCCCGCTCGAACGCGAACAGAGATTTGAGCAAACACTTCGACGTCATTTTTTCAAATTCCTGAGTTGACGACGCGACGACGAGGACAAAAAATATGACGTTTTGTCATCAACTTTTGTCATCGTCTTCATCGATTGCGGGGGGGCGTAGTCAGCCCAAGCGCGCTAGCAGAAGTCTTAAAACGCACCACCGCACGGTTACAGCTTCTTCTTCTTCTTCTTCTTCTTCTTCTTCTTCTTCTTCCTCCTTCTCTCATTCGTTCAAACGAGCTCTCGAAGATTTTGGATACGACGAGGACGAGGACGACGACGACACAGGAAAAGCAGATGGAGTAGTAAAAAGAACATGGATGAATGCACAAAGACACGCAACGAATGGAACGACAAGTTTGCACCGGAGGAGGAGAAGAGATATTTTATTCAGGTCATCCTTAGCATTCGTCGTGGCGAGCGTTTTTGGAAGCGACGAGATGACGAACAGAGCGGAGGCTATTGAATCCGGATTTATAAGCGACGCGTGGGAGAGCTTCGGCGGTGGAGGCCCGGCGGATTTGACTTTTCCGGAAAGCTTTCAAGGCGAATGGCTGGTCAACGCGACGTTGACGGATGTAGATTTACCAGAAGGTGCAGACGTGGTATCAAACATAGAAAGCGTAAACAGAGCAAAGAATGATGTCGGTAGGCCTACCTCGTATCCTTTACGTTTCGTGCGAAACTCGAGGAACGAAGTTATATTAGACCGAGCTTGGAATACGGAAAAGTTAGCTGAGTATACTATGAACGTCAAGAACGGCTCCGTGTTTACGGACGTAGATTGGAATTTAGACGACCCAAACGTCATGAAGTGCTCGTTGGCGGATGGAAAGACGATTTATTTTAAAGTCACCGCGCGGTCGGAAACCGAGGACGATTCGAGAAAGCGCCGCTTCGAAACGAGTGAACTCGCAGAGGTTGTTTTTAACGATTACGAAGGAAGTGGGACAGACCCAAACGTGAAAAGAACGCGAACGTATACGAAATGGTTGTGGCGCGACCAGAAAGACGCGCAAACTGGACAGCCACTCATCGTGTGCACGCAAATTGTCTTAGATTATTTGACTCCGTTTTCCTCTGGAAACGGCAATGCCGACGAAACGTTTATGCGCGTCGCGGGAAGACCGGTGACTGTATACACCTACAAGTTGGCGATGTTCAAAACTGGTCCTGGATTAACTGTTGGAACAGCGTGAGTCTTCTCTAAAATGATGATGATGATGATGATGATGATGTGTAATACTAATACTAATAATACTATTCATGTAGCAACGCCTTTCATCCTTTCTAATAATTTTGCAAATCAAAAGTGTCGTTTTCCAGAGAACGAACAAAAAGTGTCTCCCTATTATTAAAAGTCTTGGTTTGTTCTTCTCGTATTTCTATTTTATCTTTTCTTCAATTCGCTTTATTAGAATTGCGACGTCGTTGTACGCGCGCGGTGTGTCTATTTGCTGACACTATTCCGCCCCGCGGGTCAAACACGATGCTACGCCTGGCGCACTATGCGCTCGTAAACAAGAGTAATGGAGCTGCTGCGGCAAAATCTTCTCATCGCGCGTTGAGAACGACGACGATTCAGACGACGACGACGACGACGTCTTCTTCTTCCTGGAAAAACCCATTTCTTTTCTCCTCCAACAACCGCGGAGGAAGGACGACGATGCGCGCGAAGATGATGAATTCGTCGTTCTCAACCTCATCGGCGACTACAACCGCAACAAAACGATCCTCTTCTTCTTCTTCTTCTGCTTCTGCTTCGTCGTCGTTCAGAACGCGCGCGATTGCGTCTTCTTCGGATGCAGCTGCAGCTTCAGCCTCAACTCCTCCTTCTTCTTCACCTGCGAAAAGCTCCTCCGCTGCGGGAGTGAACACAGACGCGCCGACGTTTCAACAAGCAATCAATAGATTGCAAGACTACTGGGCTTCAAAAGGGTGCGCCGTTTGGCTTCCACATAACACTGAAGTCGGCGCGGGAACGATGAACCCGGCGACGTTTTTGCGTTGCTTAGGACCAGAACCTTGGAACGTGTGCTACCCGGAACCGTCGGTGAGACCGGATGATTCTAGGTACGGGGATAATCCGAATCGAGTACAAAGACACACGCAGTTTCAGGTGATTTTAAAACCGGCACCGGCAAATCCGCAAGAACTCTATTTAGGCTCCTTAGAAGCGCTCGGCGTAGATACGAAAGCGCACGACATTCGCTTCGTGGAAGATAACTGGGAAAGTCCAGTTTTAGGCGCGTGGGGGTTGGGATGGGAAGTTTGGCTCGACGGCATGGAAGTGACGCAGTTTACGTATTTCCAACAATGCGGTAGCGTGAAAGTCAATCCAGTTGCTGTTGAAATCACGTACGGTCTAGAGCGCGTCTTGATGGCTTTACAAAATGTGGATCACTTCAAAGATATTAGATACAATGAATCCTTAACGTACGGCGAAATGCGTTTACAGGACGAATACGAAATGTCCGTGTTCAACATGGACGTAGCTTCGGTGGAAAATCAGAGATTGCGTTTTGATTTAGCCGATAAAGAAGCGCAATCGTTGATTGAAAATAGACTTCCTCTTCCTGCGTACGACCAGTTGCTTAAAGCGTCTCACGCGTTTAACATTCTCGACGCTCGTGGTGCGGTTGGCGTAACGGAGAGACAGAAATTGTTTGCCTCCATGCGTGATTTGGCGAGAAATATTGCCTCTCTTTGGGTCGAAAGACGCGAAGAGTTAGGTTACCCGCTCGGAAGCTTAGTCGAAGGATCAAGCGACGACAAGGAAGATGACAACGGTAAAAAGAAGAAGAAAAAGAATAACAAGCAAAACGACGCCGCGAAACCTGTTGCGCCCATAGACGAATCAAAGCTCCCGAATGAGAAGGCTGATTTTGTTTTTGAAATTGGTACCGAAGAGTTGCCGCCTCACGATGTTGTTTCGTGCATTTATCAAGTCGAGCTCGCCATGAATTCCATTTTAGAGCAATCTGGACTAGAATACGATAGCGTCTCAGTTGGTGGTACGCCTCGCCGCGTATCCGTCGCGATAAAAAACCTCTCTCCAAAACAGCCAGATCAAGAATCGCGAAATCGCGGTCCTCCGCTTTCGAGAGCGTTTGAGGAAGACGGAGTGACTCCAACCAAAGCTTTGCTCGGATTTTGCACAAAAAACAATGTGGTCGATCTCGAGAAAGAACTCGAAAAGGACGACGAGTACGTGTGGGCAAACGTGAAAGCAGTCGGGAAATCTGCCTCCGAAGTTATGCGCGACGAGTTGCCAAAAGTCGTAGAATCCATCAAGTTTATCAAAACCATGCGCTGGCAATTGAACGAAGACAACGCATTCTCACGACCTATGCGTTGGTTATTTGCGTGCCACGGTCAATCGATAATACCCTTTTCTGCGCTCGGTGTTACTTCAAGTGATACGACGAGAGGTTTGCGACCTCCTGGATTGGAAGCGCCGGTGGAGGAAACGCTGACCAACGTCCAAGACTACTTTTCGTTTTTGGAAAGAGAAGGAATCGTTCCAGACATCGAAGCGCGCAAAAATGAAATTTGGAGTAACGCGATATCTTTAGCAGAATCAGTCGGAGGCGTTGTCCCGGAAGGCAACAAAGAGAGTGGTGGCTTGTTAGACGAAGTTGCGAATTTGTTGGAAGCGGGACAACCGGTTTTGGGCGAATTCGAGGCGGAATATTTGAGCTTACCGAAAGAAGTCTTAATTACCGTCATGAAGAAGCACCAGCGCTATTTCCCAGTCGAGGACAAAACAAGCGGTGACTTGCTTAATAATTTTGTGACGTTTGCGAACGGACCGTGCGATGTTTCGGCCGTAAAATCCGGAAATGAAGCTGTATTAAGAGCGAGGTACCAAGATGCTAAATTCTTTTACGAAAACGACTGCAAGGAAAGTTTAGAGACGCTTCGTCCAAAGTTGGAAGGCATAACGTTTCAAACCGAATTAGGTTCTATGCTGCAGAAAACAGAGCGAGCCGAGAATCTCGCGCCGAAGGTCGCGGAGGCGTTGGGATACGGCGATGACGCTTCAATCGTGGACATGGCGACGAAAGCCGCACGTTTAGCTCGTGCCGATTTAGCGTCTTCCATGGTCATGGAGCTCACATCGCTCGCTGGCGTGATGGGCGAACACTACGCGAAAAAGTGTGACAAGCTTGACGACACGACCTCTAAAGCTATCTTTGAAGCAAACCTTCCGAGATTTTCGGGAGATTTAATCGCTTCCACGGCTCCAGGTATCGTGGCGACCATAGCGGACAAGGCGGATACTTTGGTTGGATTATTTGCAGTCGTTGGAGCACCAAAAGCGACGGCAGATCCGTTCGGTTTGCGAAGAACTGCGTACGGTCTCGTCCAAACGTTAGTAAACAACGATCTTCAAACACAAAGTGGAGATGTTCGAGCGTTATTCGGACTTGCAAAGAGTGAACAGCCCGTGGATGTAAGCGACAAAGCGATGGAAGACTGTGCGGAGTTTACGAAAAGAAGATTAGAACAACTCTTAGTGGACGCAGGAAATGATGTTGAATCCGTTCGCGCAATTTTGAACACGGATATTGGATTCAACCCTGCGAGAGCGTCCGCTTCGGTAAAAGAATTGCAAGCAGCAATGAAAGACGCAAACACCTTTTCCAAGGCGAAGAACGTTTTATCGAGACCGACGAAACTCATCAGAGGGAAGAAAGATTTCACGCCGAGTGGGAAAATAGACGAGTCTTTGCTCGTGGAGGAAGCGGAAATCGAGTTCTTTAACACGTATAAGAAAGCGTGCGACAAAATAGCAGCCAACCAGAGCATCGCATCTTTGATTGAAGCTTTAGCAGAAATGGAGGATTCCTCGACACGATTCTTCGAAGACGTTTTCGTGAACTGTGAAGACTTACCGACGCGACAAAACCGCTTAGACCTCATAGACTCGGTTGCATCGTTGCCGAAGGATATGGTTGACTTCTCGGTCTTACCAGGATTTTAATATGATAAATCGAGGATAGATATTATGTTGTCATTCGTATTAAGATACTTTATATAGGGCATATTTCATTTCATTTCACTGACTCGTGAGAGTTATTTTTCGGCTACAATTTTTGTTCTTATTTTCGCGATGGTTTGTCCCACGAAGTTTCTTGCGTCTCCGTGTTCCAATAGTACGTCTTCCCGGAATCGCTATCTAACACGGCTTTCCAAGGTTCCGGTAACTTCTCGTCATCCACGACTGCATTTTCTGAAGTGGTTTCCGCCGATGCGGTCTCCGTCTCCGTTTTGGCAGGCGATTCTTCCTCCTCCTTCGCGGAAGCAGAAGTTGACGCCGAGGCATCCTCTCCTTCTTTCAACATATTCGCAGCTGAAATAGCAGCTTCTCTCCCAATATCTCCTTCCTTGGACTTTTCGTTCTCTAAGTCCGTCTCTAACTTGACTTTTTCTTCCTCAGTCGCTTGTTGATGACTTAAAAGGGCTTGAGCAGAAGCTTTCGCTTTCTCGGTTTCCGACTTGGCGGCGTCGATTTCGGCTTGCGCTTCCTTCTTCGCTTCCGCAGCCGCTTCAGCCGCTCTGGTTTCGGCAGCCTTCATGATGTCTTGTGCTTGAGCTTGAACTTTAGCAGCTTCCATCTTTGCTTCAATCAGTTGCTCTTCGGCAACCATGCGCTCTCTTTGTGCCTCTTCTAATGTTTCTTTGTCTTCTTTGGACACGTGCGCGCCTTCCTTTTCAGCTTGCTCGACAAAGTTGTCGACATCGTCATCACTGCGAGCACCGTCGATTGGATCAGAACTCAAACTCCAAGTACTTGGCGTCTTATCGTCTTCATCTTCTTTCGGATGCATCTTGGATTCAATCTCGTGCATGACTTTGTCTTCCGCCGCGGCTTTGCTCGAAACTTCGTTGGCCTTCGCCATGGCAATTTTCGTCGCAGCGTCCGCTTTCGCCTTGGCAATTTCCATCTTCATTCTCTCTTCTTCCGCGTGTATTTTGTTTTTCTTTTCTTGTTCTCCGACTTCGCGTCTGGCAGCTTCTTCGTATTTCGCCTTCTCAGCATCAATCGCAGCTTGTTGCTTCTTGTGAATCTTTTCTTCCTTCTCCATTTCAATTTTAGCGTCATACTCGTACAAAGCCTTTTCCGCTTCTCTCGCTTCTTTTTTGTTGTGAGAATGCGTGCCTTTGACTAATTTGATGCGCTTCTCCGCTTTTTGCATGTCTTTAGTCAACAAACCGGCAACTAAAGGATCGACTTCACCGTCCAACAATTTCTCGTTCTTTTCACCGGTATCCTCGTCCTCTTCCTCTTCGATACCGGCGTTTTTGAGAAGCTCTGCCCTCGTGGCATCAATCTCCGTTCTCGGATCGATAACCTCTTCCTTCTCAACTTTACCAATCTTTTTTGCCGCTTTCTTGGCTTTTTGCGCGTTCTTCACGGACTCTTTCAAATCCTGCGTGACAGAATCAATGAGCGCTTGTTCGTCTTCGCTCGGTGCCTCCTCGCCGGATTCTTCCTCTTCCTCCGAATCATCGCCCCCATGTTTTTTGGAGCTCTTCTTTTTCGACTTCTTCGAGGAGGACGATCCGTCGTAATCGCTTTCGCTTTCGCCATCTGCTTCGTCGTTATCGACGAGTTTGGACGTTTTCGAGAAGAGTTCCTTGTGTTTCTTTCTGGAAGAAGTTTTACCGGAGTCGTCCTCATCGTCGTCTTCGAGGGGCGCTTTGTCGTAATCATCGCCAGAATCGTACTTAGAAGAAGAGTGGTGGTGGTGCTTCGACGACGACGACGTCGCGGCGGAGTAATCGTCGTCTGCTGCGTCGGAAGACGACCATGGCAAAAGAGAAGTAAAGCTCGCACCGGCGCTTTTCCCTTGCGAGACGCCATAGTAAGAGTAACACCCAATAACAGAGACTACGGAAGCCCCAAGAATTCCAATGCACGTGTTCCTGCGAAACCTTTCTTGACCTTCGCGGTGTTCTCGCAAGTAATCTCGGTCGATTAAACTTTCGTCCATTTGTCCGCCGTTTGGACTGCGTCCGCCGTGGTTCGTCCCGTAATTTGTCCTGTGGTGATCTTGTTGTTGTTGTTGTTGGTGGTGGTGATATTGTTGATTGTACGAGCCACTCGCAGCACCAGCGTGAGCACTTCCATTTCCTCTGCCGGTGTTAATCGCCGGCGGAGCGTTTTGCATCAAGTTCATCGACTGTTGTTGCGCCGCCCAGTTTCCGTTTTCAACATCACCTCCTCGCGGCCCATTTTCTGCTTTCCCGTACCGAGCCGCTGTTTGCGAATATCGACTCGAGTGCTTGAAAGACGGATCAAACTGAGATTCGTTGTTGTTAAACATCGCGCAGACAAATCCTCGTTGTTGTTGTTACTGCTTTGTGTTCGATGGTATCAGTCGTTAAAAGTCTCTTTCTTAAAAGCGCGCGCGACTTCGCAATGAAATTCGAGCGAGCCGCGGGGGAAGAGGGAGAGCTTTTTTGTGTGGTGGTTTTGTGAAATTTTTTTTCCTTTTTTTTCTTCTTCTTTGAATTCTTTGAATTCTTGGTGGTGTGTTAAAAGCAAAAAATTTTAAAAAATTTTAATATTAAATCACAAGGTCGGTATCTCCTTCAACACTCCGGTTTCGTCCATTCGTTTCACTTTCTCATCGATCACGTCTCGTCGTATCCATTTGACCATGAAATGGACTTCCTCTTCGCCACCACCACC
>Ga0209091_10003826_pt1 | contig 11970 bp, 6 predicted proteins | sample ArcticOcean_MG_C_6_FD_187438 | JGI IMG/M metagenome (GOLD analysis project Ga0209091, IMG submission 187438) | Marine microbial communities from western Arctic Ocean - ArcticOcean_MG_CB8_128 (SPAdes) (version 2) | ecosystem: Environmental > Aquatic > Marine > Oceanic | place: Arctic Ocean...
TGGTAGAAGGAGTGCCAGAAATCTTCTTCTTTAAGCTAGGGATTTCCAAGTCCATGACTCTCTGAGCCATTTCCTTGTTCAAGTCTAACATCTTGACGATGGTCTTGCGGTCACACGTAATCAGTTTTTGAACTTTCTGGGAAGTCATTTTGATTGGTATGAGTGTGATTCTCTTTGGGTTTTCTATATTTTATGTTATCATCCCACCAGAAGAAAAACTTAAGGACCTAGAATCATCATTTTTTTATTTCTATCGCTAAAAGTACCAAATCAATCACAATCTAATAAAAAAAATTTTATTTCTTTTTGTGTTTTTTTTTGATTTTTATGGGTTTTGTGTTTTTTTTTGATTTTTATGGTTTTTGTGTCTATTTACAATCGCTATCGCTATCGCTATCGCTATCGCTATCGCTATCGCTATCGTTATCGCTATCGCTGTCGCTTTGTGCGGACGAGTTCTTCAATTCGTGCCAACGCTTTGCAGCATCGTCGCGAAGAGCCTTCATAGTGTCTTCCACTCCAGATTTCAGGCTTTTCTCTTTAATACTCTTAGCGTATTCCTTGAATTCGAGGACTTCATCCTTCGTCTCTTGCTGAGACGTGTTGTACGGTTCGCGTTCATCCTCAGATAGAGCATCCCACTCCTTCTCGGCCTCACCAAGAGCAATGTTGCCATTGAGATCACTCTTGGATTTGAATTCTTCGATAAAGAATTTCTTTGCCGATTTCATTCTCGGTGCCTTGATGACGTCAGGTTTTACCTTTTGCACCTTCTGTTTCTTAGATTTCTTGGAATCTTCGTAATCAGGGTTCTCCTTCAAGAACTCTTCCTTCGCCTTGTCGAAGTTCTCGGTCGCCTTCGACAACCAGCCCTCCTTCTCCCCGTCTTCCATGACTTTCCACTTCGCAGCGGCATCCTTCATGGCGTTCTGCGGACTCTCAAGTTTTCCGTCCGATCCGCGAATTTTATCGCGGTGGGCGTTGCAGTAAAGCATGTAGCCAGGAATCTTACGAGGGAAACCGTCCTTATTGGCAGGAGGAGTACCAGAAGTCTTCTTCTTTAAGCTAGGGATTTCCAAGTCCATGACTCTCTGAGCCATTTCCTTGTTCAAGTCTAACATCTTGACGATGGTCTTGCGGTCAAACGTAATCAGTTTCTGAACTTTCTGGGAAGTCATTTTGATTGGTATGAGTATGATTCTCTTTGGGTTTTCTATGTTTTATGTTATCATCCCACCAGAAGAAAAACTTAAGGACCTAGAATCATCATTTTTTTATTTCTATCGCCAAAAGTACGAATATATGTATACATATTCCACGAGGATATTATGACTAACACCTACGATATTATAGATAGATGTTTATATATGGTTCCATAAGAACATGAATGAAGAGGTCGATACACCCACACCAACAGAAGGACTTCTATTCGGAGATTACACACTTTCTCATTCAAATTTCGACGATTTAATTCTTCCGTAATATTTTTTAATGCATTTTTTTGAGATTATCCCAGAAGACAGTACTGTAAAATACTTTTATGCCAAACATATTGGGATGCTCGATAACATGGCTCTTCTTCGCTTGCAATGTATAATAAATAATACCATTTTCAACATAGTTGGAATCTGTATTCCAACCTGTTGTTATTTTAGAATCATCGTGGACGTTTATATAAAAACGATTCCATAACTTTTTTTTCTTGGGTTGTCTCTCCTTTCACAGTGCGTTAACGTGTAAATGCCATTATTATTAAGCTATATTAATATTAAAGATCATCACAATAATCTTCACTGAATATATTTAAGAATCCTGTTACGATATATCTTGTTCCATTTTGTTATTTGAATACCTTTATGAGTTTCCTTTCCGGAGAATATTACTGTAGAACCTTTTGGTAATATAACTTTCTTTTTAATTTAATAAAAAATGTACAACCACCTTCTTACTCATCATTTAAACGCAGAACGAACCTAAACTCATAACTATTTTCATATTTTTGTAAAGTGTTTTGTCCTTTCATATCATATTTTACCACAAATATTTCATTAATTTATATAATCCCTTTTAATTTTAAATTCCTTTGATATAGTATGTATTATATTGGTATAATTTTTTGATAAAATCTTGTTGTAAGACAACCATTCATTTGTAATTATTTTACATATTAGAGTTCATCTCTTTCTTCATAAAAGGTTCGACAGTATATGTTATATTCATAATAAGAATAAAAAATAGAATTATAAGTAAATATAGAAATACCATTTCATTGAATTATTATAATTTTTGATTAAAGAATATGTTATTGTGAAAATATGTATTAAAATAAAATGTGTAATAAAAATAATGGGGGATTCTGGTGGTGATGAAGATGAAACCCTGTTTCAGCGTGGTAATTTAAATGATTTAATCTATCTTGAAGCTTATGCACAAGGAACAGTGGGATATTCAATTGATGAGAACCTAATATATAACCTCGCAATTCAAAATTCAAATTTCGATTCTACAAATGAAACGTATCCATATATAAATCAAGCTATAGATTTCATAAAAAGATATGTAATAGGTGAAAGATTATACGAATTAAAACACTTGTTTAAAAATTGTTATATTGACGACGACACTAACTTAGTGTTTGTGAAAGATAACGATGACACTGTTATTATAGATATTGTTAATCCATTAATAACCGATATTAATGTTATTAAAAGTGACGTACTTGCATTAGAGGCGATTCCTCCTACAGATTTATCGAGTTATTATACTTCAACACAAACAGAAACCGTTGTTGCTAATAATATTGCTGGACTGTTTTCCAATGTCACTTTAAATAATACTCAACTTACTTTTTCAACGCAAGATGGTTCTGTATTGACACCAATCACTTTATCAATAAATACTGGCCCAATTGGTCCACAAGGACCTCAGGGAAATACTGGTCCACAAGGACCTCAGGGATCTCAAGGATCTCAAGGACCTCAAGGACCTCAAGGTCCAGCCGGTACAGCAGGATCTCAAGGATCTCAAGGATCTCAAGGTCCTCAAGGACCTCAAGGATCTGTATCCACGAATACAGATATTTCTCCAAGTAACGTTTTTATTCAAGGAACTGGTACGTTTGGATGGTCAACTGGAGCAAACTGGAAACCTCACGGGTCTGGCCTGAGAGCGAATAGACCTATGCGTGTGACCGGGACGAGTGGCGGAAAGTCGGTCACCGTGGACTCTCACATAAAATCCAATACCACGTATGGAGGAATGTATGTTGCGGGAGTCTACACACAGATGTCACCAACGTCAAGTGATGCAGTTTATATAGGAAATGGCACGGGTACCCAGAACGCGACGGGTATCCTTCTAAATATTGGTTTACATTGTGTAGAACCAATCGTAACTCAAGCTATGGTATTAACCTCTGATGAACGAATAAAAGAAAATATACAAGATATTGTTGATGATGAAGCATTAAAAAAATTAAGATTATTGCAACCGAAGACATACGAATATAAAGACAAATTCAATAATGGACCAATGACTGTCATGGGGTTCATCGCACAAGAAGTTAGAGAAGTATTGCCAGAGGCTGTAAATTTAATAAAGAAAGCTATCCCTGATATTTTAAAATCAGCCATTGTTTACAACCTTGGAAATGATATTATCAAATTAAAACTAGTTGTTCCATTTGAACAAACAATTTTGAAGGTTGATGACTTAATTGAAATCCTTATAAAAGACTCAAGACAAGAAGTAATTATTAGAGATAGTTCAAATGAAGCCATCACAATAAAAATACCAGAAATTCTACAAACAATAGAAGATGAAACGAAATGTGTTGTATATGGTCAGATTGTAGATGACTATCATGTATTAGATGAAAATGCAATTTTTACCAATACGACGGCTTCTATTCAAGAATTAGATAGACAATTACAATCAGAAAAACAGGAAGTCATCATGTTACAAAACCAAATGAATGAAATATTATTAAGACTCAACTAACAGTTGCCATTTATACAACGCTGTTTCATTCGACGATGGAAGCGAACGGGGGGTAAGATATACAGATAATGAAGGGTATGATATTGCTGTTATTTCAACGATTCTATTTGCAGAGAATTAATATGTAATAATATAGTATATATTGATGGCGATACTGATGAAAAATATGTATTAAATTAAAATGTGTAATAAAAATAATGGGGTATCTTGACGGTAATACAGATGAAAACGTGTTTTTGCGGGGTAGTTTATATGATTTAAGCTATCTTGAAGCTTATGCTCAAGGAACCGCGGGATATTCAATTGATGAGAACTTAATATACAACCTTGCAATTCAAAATTCAAATTTTGATTCTACGAATGAAACGTATCCATATGTAAATCAAGCTATAGATGTCATGAAAAGACATATAATATGTGAAGGATTATACGAATTAAAACACTTGTTTAAAAATTGTTATATTGACGACGACACTAACTTAGTGTTTGTGAAAGATAACGATGACACTGTTATTATAGATATTGTTAATCCATTAATAACCGATATTAATGTTATTAAAAGTGACGTACTTGCATTAGAGGCGATTCCTCCTACAGATTTATCGAGTTATTATACTTCAACACAAACAGAAACCGTTGTTGCTAATAATATTGCTGGACTGGTTTCCAATGTCACTTTAAATGGTACAAATAATACTCAACTTACTTTTTCAACGCAAGATGGTTCTGTATTGACACCAATCACTTTACCAATAAATACTGGCCCAATTGGTCCACAAGGACCTCAGGGAAATATTGGTCCACAAGGACCTCAGGGTTCTCAAGGATCTCAAGGACCTACTGGTGCATCGGGTACAAATGGTACAACAGGACCTCAAGGATCTCAAGGACCTCAAGGACCTGCTGGTCCGCAAGGTTCTGTAGTCACTAATACAGATGTTTCACCAAGTAACGTTTATATTCAAACCATAAATAACAGAGAGGCATATAAGGTAGAGTGGCCACTCCTCGGAGGACATTGGAAACTGAGCTGGTACGAGGACGGGGACTCGTCGGATGAAGAAAGCGAATACATGGAAACGGCCACGCCCATCTCTATCTCTGGCGATTTGGACGTCGACAACGTCGTGCAGTGCAGTGGAGGAGTGTATGTGTCGGGTCGGACGAGTGCGGACACGGTGGCCGTCACCTCAGCGTACGATGCATTCGGATACAATTATTTTGCAGCCGGCACCGGAGGGGTGATGGGTTATAGTGCATGGGTCACCTATGCAACAAAAGCTGCGAGTGTATATGTATTTTCTGATGAACGAATAAAAGAAAATATACAAGATATTGTCGATGATGAAGCATTAAAACAATTAAGATTATTACAGCCCAAGACGTACGAATATAAAGATAAATTCATTAGAGGAACAAAGACAGTCATAGGGTTTATCGCACAAGAAGTTAGAGAAGTATTGCCGCATGCTGTAAATTTAATAAAGAACACTATCCCGGATATTTTAAAATCAGCTATTGTTTACAACCTTGGAAATAATATTATTAAATTAAAACTATTAATTCCATTTGAACAAACCATTTTGAAGGTTGATGACTTAATTGAAATTCTTATAAAAGACTCAAGATACGAAGTAATTATTAGAGATAGTTCAAATGATGCTATCACAATAAAAATACCAGAAATTCTACAAATAAACAATAGCATAAACGTAATAGAAGATGGAACGAAATGTGTTGTATATGGTCATGTTGTGGATGACTTTCATATATTAGAAAAAAGTGGAATTTTTACCAATACGACTGCTTCGGTTCAAGAATTAGATAGACAATTACAATCAGAAAAACAGAAAGTAGTCATGTTAAAAAAACAAATGAATGAAATATTATTAAAACTCAACTAAGATTGACCATTTATACAATGTTGTTTCATTCAACGATGGAAGTAAAGATGTTAGATTTAAAATAATTAGGGGTACGATATTGTTTCTATTCTTACTATGTATTTCCAGAGAATTAATATGTAATAAAATAATATGGTATATATGGATTAAAATAAAGATAATTTAGCAATTTTTATTGAATTAGCAAAAAATATAGACTTACCATAAGCGGATCAAGAAAAGAAATAGCTGAACGGTTTAGCAGTTTAAGTGCTGCTTATTTATTTAAAACCGAAAAAATTGATATTACCTTATTTATCTAATAGTGTTAACCTGCGTATATTATTAGAACATAAAACCCATAAAAGATTACCGAAAGGTTTTACAGTTTCTGAATTGAGCCAACCCTATATTTTATATTGATGGTATATCTTGGATGAAAATATGTATTAAATTAAAATGTGTAATAAAAATAATGGGGGATTCTAACGGTGATGCAGATTTAAGCTATCTTGAAGCTTATGCTCAGGGACCAGTGGGATATTCAATTGATGAGAATAAAATATACAACCTCGCAATTCAAAATTCAAATTTCGATTCTACAAATGAACCGTACCCATATGTAAATCAAGCTATAGATGTTATAAAAAGATATGTAATAGGTGAAGGATTATACAAATTAAAACACTTGTTTAAAAATTGTTATATTGACGACGACACCAACTTAGTGTTTGTGAAAGATAACGATGACACTGTTATTATAGATATTGTTAATCCATTAATAACCGATATTAATGTTATTAAAAGTGACGTACTTGCATTAGAGGCGATTCCTCCTACAGATTTATCGAGTTATTATACTTCAACACAAACAGAAACCGTTGTTGCTAATAATATTGCTGGACTGGTTTCCAATGTCACTTTAAATAATACTCAACTTACTTTTTCAACGCAAGATGGTTCTGTATTGACATCAATCACTTTACCAATAAATAATGGCCCAATTGGTCCACAAGGACCTCAGGGAAATATTGGTCCACAAGGACCTCAGGGATCTCAAGGATCTCAAGGACCTCAAGGACCTCAAGGTCCAGCCGGTACAGCAGGATCTCAAGGATCTCAAGGACCTGCTGGTCCAGCTGGTGCACAAGGAGTTGTAGCCACTAATACAGACATTTCTCCAAATAACGTTTATATCCAAGGAAGTGGTGTATTTAAATGGCCGGACTCCGGATTCCAGTGGACCCGGAGTGCGTGCAACTGTCATTTGTACGGCCATACAGAATACACGGGCGTCGCCTCGGGGCGACGCAGATCGATATTAACTACCGGCTCTATAACGTCGGGCCACGGGCTTAAATTGTATGGAGGGGGTGCTGCCGCGACGGGCACCGCTGTGAATTTCACAGATGCTCAAGCAGATTATTTCACAAAACATGGTGCCATCCAAGCTGATGCTCCGTCCTATTATTTTGGACTATACGTCAACCACCATATATTATGCTGGGCTGTTTTCGTTTCATCCGATGAACGAATAAAAGAAAATATACAAGATATTGTCGACGATGAAGCATTAAAACAAGTAAGATTATTGCAACCCAAGACATACGAATATAAAGACAAATTCAATAAAGGACCAGGGACTGTCATGGGGTTCATCGCACAAGAAGTTAGAGAAGTATTGCCGAATGCTGTGGTATTAGTAAAGAAAGCTATCCCGAATATTTTAAAAGTAGCTACTGTTTACAACCTTGGAAATGATATTATTAAATTAAAACTAGTTATTCCATTTGAACAAACCATTTTGAAGGTTGACGACTTAATTGAAATTAGTCTTAAAGATTCAAATTACGAAGTAAATATTAGAGATAGTTCAAATGATGCTATCACAATAAAAATACCAAAAATGTTAAGAGATAACATTAATATAGAAGCAATAGAAGATGGAACGAGATGTGTTGTATATGGTCATGTTGTAGATGACTTTCATCTATTAGATAAAAATGCAATTTTTACCATTACGACCGCAGCGGTTCAAGAATTCGATAGACAATTACAATCAGAAAAACAGAAAATCGTCATGTTACAAAACCAAATGAATGAAATATTATTAAGACTCAACTAAGATTGCCCTTTTATATAATACTGTATCATTTGACGATGAGAGTAGAGAGGTCAGGCTTACAATAATTGCGGGTACGATATTGTTTCTATTTCTACTATGTATTTCCAGAGAATTAATATGTACGAAATTGTTATGGTATATCTTGATGGTGATATTGACGAAAATAATATTATAGATTTGAATGATCTTGTGTATCTTAAATCTTATGCATCTAGTACCGATGGATATTCAATTGATGAGAATAAAATATACAATATAGCAATTCAAAATCAAAATTTTGATTCTACAAATGAAACGTATCCATATGTAGACCAGGCGATAGATGTCATGAAGAAATACATTATAGGCGAAGGATTGTATGAATTACAACCTGAACCGGAACCTGAACCAGAACCGGAACCGGAACCCGAGCCAATAATACCATATTTGATGGAAGCTGCCCTAGACTTTAGTAATCCAAATATAGAGAACTTTTTACAAGAAGGACAATATCAACTTACTTCAGAAGGCCTTAACGTAACTGGCCAAGATACGGTTATTACCAAACCCTTCCGTTTTGACAGTGATGTGGGTGGTGAAGGTGTTGTAGAGATTTATTTTAGCCACATTTATAACAATCAACGAGACAGCGGGGGCAATATGGATTCTTGGAGTTCCAATGGAAATAGTACAGTAAATAATTTTATCCGAATTTACGATATTGAAAATACTGATGCGTATAATATGAACTTTTATCAATGGAGGCATTTTTCATGTGGCATAAATGGATTGAACTCACAATATCCCAAACCACATGCACACGCCGGTCCACAAGGAGACCTCGGAACAGGATGTATGACACCAAGTCATAATTTCTTTTGGGCGAATTTTTCTGGAGACCAGGCTGTTAATTTGACCACCAGTGGTAATTCAAATACTGGGGGAGATTTTGTATATATGAACAATATACTAGTGAATAACAACGAAACCCATATTTGTATAAGTATTGAGAAAAATACCACAAGATTTTACAAGAATGGTGTTTTGTATCACGAGCTTTACTTCGACGGTGCAAGCGATGGAGCATATGGTACTACAGAAGGAATCCCGGGAGATATCGTGAGATACATGGTTATTGGCGGCATGGATGCAGACGACGATGCGGGAACGACGTACACGAGTAATTTTACATTAAAAAAATTCAATTTCCACAAAGGATTACACACCGCAAGTCAAATAGCCGATTTATTTACAAATAGAAATTCTATAGGGAATGAAACATATATAACATATCCGCCAGAACCCGAGCCAGAACCCGAGCCAGAACCCGAACCTGAAGTATTTTAAGCACGTTTTTAATTATACTACAAGATAAATACTTGTTCTATGAGATTGAATCAGAGAGACGCAATGTATGGTCACTATCTTTAACATTGGTTTTAATCCTAATTAGAGCAACCACCTGGATAATATATAAGAATTATATCTAATCATGAAAAGGGACATCGACTTAGGATAATGGCCAATTTTGCGATTAAAGAATATTTGTATATAATATGTCTATACTTTTAACATCCCGAGTTTTCGGAGTAAACAAAATTAATATAGACAATCTGACTGAGAATTTTTTAGTAAATTCTATTATAACCGCCATAGATGAAAATGACAACATAAATAGTATTTTGAACACGTCGTCTATTACACTACAAGATAGAGAAATGGAGCCCGAACCAGAGCCGGAACCTGAGTCGGAACCAGAACCCGAGCCCGAGCCGGAACCCGAGCCCGAACCATTGATTGTTGCCAAATTTAATTTTAATGCAAATAAAGAAGTTATATATTTCGGTCACGGAAAAGTTACGGCTGTATATTTTGTATTTGATGTAGAACCTACAAATGTACAAATTCATAATTTATTAAATTGGGAATACTATGGCTATTACATAAATTCAGAATATAGGTTATTAATATTCTCTGGATCGCAGTACCCTTATAGCATTCTCAATGGAGTGTTTTGTTCATTTGAAAATGAATACACGGGAAGGTTATTACAAGTAAACCAGTGTTGTGCTATTATAGACGATAATTTATCTATAAATGTAACCGAAAATACCATCGACCAACCGGAACCCGAACCGGAACCAGAACCGGAGCCAGAATCCGAACCGGAACCAGAACCCGAACCAGAGTCAGAACCCGAACCAGAACCAGAACCCGAACCAGAGTCAGAACCCGAACCAGAACCAGAGCCCGAGACCCCTCCGACAGGTGTAGGGGGTGCGAATAGTGGACCCAAGATGAATTGGAAGGTTGTGTTTAAGGATTTGGAAACAGGAAGTTTACTTTATGATGATTACGAAGGAGAGATTCGAACGGATAATAATGGTTTTTATGAGGTGCCGTATTGGAGATGGCCCGATATAGATATTTATGAGATTCATGTATCGTGTGTTGATTCTTTGGGAATTGATACATTATCTTTCGAACAATCTGCAATTGGGGAGAATTTTTCTGCCATCGGACAAAGTGGAAATGGAAATGTACCCGTACAGGCAACCGCATTGTCTTCCATTTTAGCTGCTGGATTGAAGGCGTCGGATGGAATAGTTGACATTGAAGCATATGAAAGTCAAAAGTCTGCATTTGAGACTGCATTTGGTATTGAGGATATGAATACAAACCCATATGATACATCTGTTGACGCGGAGTCTGCAACTGCAAATTCTTCTGCTATTTTACAAATAGAGTCTTTATTGTCGGGGATGTTATCTGTTCTTTCGGGTAATTCTAATAAATCACCTGAAGAAATACAATTAGAGATGCAAAAAGCAATATCAGCGACAATAAGTGCTGCTGTTGTAGAGTCATCTGGTGATAGTTCTGGTACCACAGTTAGTATTGATTTTACGGACACATCATTTATTTCTAATGTGATTGAAACAACTGCGAATGAAGTTGTTGAAGCCGGTGTTGACATAGAGGCGTTAAAAGAAACGTCAACCGGTTTGTCTGCATGTGTTGGCGTAATTAAAACAGCTCTTGCAGATAATGATGGTGGAGATGTATCCACACGATTATTAGAAATGCATAAAACCGCAAAAGCAGTTAAAGAAACACTCATTTCGGGTACAGATTTAACAGTCGATGTTACAGCTGCAATTGTAGCTACACAATCTGTATTGGTTTTTGATAATTACGCGGTCCCACTTTACACACCACCTGAGCCTGAACCTGAACCCGAACCTGAACCCGAACCACAACCGGAACCCGAACCGGAACCCGAACCACAACCTGAACCCGAACCGGAACCAGAACCGGAAATCCTTGATTATGCTGGTTTAATATACATAGATGCACCTCCAACCGAAGTAACTCCTATTTACGATACCATAGAAGACACTTACGACATGATCATCGAGAATCACCTTGTCTGGAATAAAGAAACAAATGATCATTATGACCATTTGAAATTTAACATACCCGATAATTATAGAATTGACAACCTGACGTTTAATGAATTTACGTGTGACGAAATTGATGGAAATGCGAAACTATATATTCGTATCCAAAAGATTTCTGATACAAATGTAGGATACGTTACCAGTGGGAGCAATATTTTAGGTCAATCTTATGAGATACAAGATTCTAATAATTCAGATAGTTTACTAGATTTAAATGAAAATTTTAATGTTAAAACATACGACGAAGATGATTTTAACACAGAAAATTTCTTGGATTCGGGAGATTATGCTATGTTAATTAATTTAGAAAACACTGATAGCAATGACACCAATATATCGATGAAAAATATTTTCTACAAATTCACAGGAGAAATGAGAGCCTGGGAACCAGAACCTGAGCCAGAACCTGAACCACAACCAGAACCCGAACCACAACCGGAACCCGAACCAGAACCAGAACCCGAACCAGAACCTCCGGGATTGATTCAAAATATTGCGAAAACAGTATATTCACATTCAGGAG
>Ga0209091_10003827_pt1 | contig 11969 bp, 13 predicted proteins | sample ArcticOcean_MG_C_6_FD_187438 | JGI IMG/M metagenome (GOLD analysis project Ga0209091, IMG submission 187438) | Marine microbial communities from western Arctic Ocean - ArcticOcean_MG_CB8_128 (SPAdes) (version 2) | ecosystem: Environmental > Aquatic > Marine > Oceanic | place: Arctic Ocean...
ATAGATGCCGCAACTGGTGACTTCTCAGGTGCCGTTGATGTTGCTGGAGCAACAACAACTGCTGCTATTACTGCAAGTGGAATTATAAAAACTGATGATAGTACGGCCGCTACAAGTACAACTGACGGTTCACTACAAACTGATGGTGGTTTGTCTGTAGTCTTAGATGCTGTTATTGGTGATGACATCATCATGATAAGTGATGCCTCAATAATTCACTTTGGTGTAAATGCAGATGTTACAATAAAGCATGAACACGATGCTGGATTAACAATAACAAACCATGTAAATGGTACTGATGACAGGCCAGTAATTCTACAACTAAAATCAGAGGAAGACGCGATTGTTGCAACCGATGTAATTGCGTCTATCCAATTTTCAGCGGGTGACTCCGATGGATCAGATGGTGCAACGGTTGCTGCTGGTATTCATGCTATTGCAGAAGGAACATTTAGTGCCTCGGCCAACGCAACCAAGTTAGTGTTCACTACTGGCGTATCTGAAACCGCAGCAGCTTCTGCAACTGCAAAAATGACATTAAGTTCTGCTGGTTTGCTTACTCTTGCTGATGACCTTATAATCAAAAATGCTGGTACGGTTGGTACAGCAGCTGACGCCGATCTTCTTACTCTTGGTAATGGTAATCTGACCGTTGCTGGTACAGTCACCGCCACTGCCGGAGCAACTCTTCTTATTAAGAATGCCGCAGGATCAACGCTGAAAACCATTAAGGGAATGACCTAAGTATTAATGGAAGGTAAGTATCAATGACTGTTCGCATCCCAGTAAAATATGACGGTTCTGGCAACATTGTAGAGATGACCACTGGTGAGAGAACCGAGTGGTATGCCTACATTGCATATCTGTACGCCAAAGCCCCAACGGTCACAGTAACTGTCGTTTCCGGCAGCGGTACTCTTTCGCCATCTGGTATGACGGATACCAGAATGAAGGCTGGTGCTGCATCTCAGAATGCATCTGCTTTTGTTGCAGAAGGTTCAACAGCAGAACCTGCTACGGTCACAGGAACCACATACGATAAAATTACAGGACCAACTTATAATACAGATGGTTCTGCTGCTAGTGATCTTGGGAATATTGGTTACCCTCTGTATATTAATGGCGATAATGATTTACAGGCCATGAACCAAGCAGATTATGTTGATACATTTATCTATGCATCACTAGACGCAATGATAGGCGGCACTGAGAGCTCAGCGACTAATGGAACATACACAATTGCTACAGCTGGAAGTGCGCCATCAAACTATACCAGAGTTTCATCAACAGCAGTATTCGTTGACACTCGCGCAGATACCAGTGCATATGCTGCAAGTGGTATTCCAGAGACACTTGATCAACCAACTAACGTAACAAGTTTCTTTGTGGATCGAAGAAGCGATGCAAGGGCCTTTCCTTCAGCAGCATGTTTGTTTGCAGAAGCCGATGGGGAAATTATACAGGGCCCGCTGGCGGCAGATGATAGCACATTCCACGCTGCTCTAGAACAAGATATTCAGTTCCGTGCAGCAGAGGATGATGCTGGTCATAAATTGAGTTATAACATTAATGGTTCTGGTAATTCTAGAGGAAGCGCGATTGTTGATACTCGGCTGAACGGCGCTGGCAATTATCAAACAAGACAGGTTAGTGATGATTATCGTTCACAGGAATTCCCTAATGGATCAGCGGCAACCATCTCCACTTTTACCTTTAAAATAGTACATGTTTAGTCTTATAAATAGAGTACACAGGAGAAATTAAATGTCATATTTGTGGTCAGATAAAATTACAGACTATTATTATAGCAATCCAGAACTAGATACTGTTGCAGTTATGTGGACAGACCCAGAGGATGGCCTTACTCGCGAGCACTACATTAAAGTAGATGAGACTGATGAACAGTGGAATGATTTTGTAAAAGAAGTTCCATATGATAAGATTGATGAGAGAACACTTGCCCATCATGAAGAGTTTCGTGAACAGTTCAGAGAGGCTTTTCGCGATTGGATGACACGCGACGAAAACAATATGACTGTACAGTATGAAACTGTGTATGAGGACAGAGAGGTAATTAAGGAAGTACAAGTAGAAAAAGAAGTCGAGGTAGTGCGCGAAATCATGACTGATGTGCGGATCGTTAAAGAAGATGTTTTCTTTAACTTTGTGAAAGATTTTGACGAAGACGATCCTAAATCGAAAGAACAATTGTTTAAACTTAAGCTAACAATCTTTGAACAAGATTGTGTTAAAAATTCAAAGTCTGCAACCAAGTTTAAAAACGCAAAAACTTTTATTCGTAAGGCAGAGACTCCTCTTAATGTCCTATTGGGATATTTGGTATTTACAGGAGAAGCTGAATTGCAAGTTGCTGATAAAGAAAAATTTGAAGTTACGGGTGTGCATATCCCAATAAAATAATTATGGAGAAATATTTTGAATGTACTTGGAGTTTCTGAAGGATTCCATGACGCTGGCCTTTGCCTATTAAGGGATGAACGCATATATTTTGCTTCCCACAGTGAACGCCATAGTCGGAAAAAGGGTGATAAGTGGTTACATGAATCACAGTTACCAATATCAAAAAATAACAAACCAGATGTCGTAGCGTATTACGAAAAACCATTTCGTAAGAACTTGCGGAGACTTTATGCTGGACAGAAGTGGCAGAAACTTCGTCGTAGAAAATACGATATGTTTTTTGGTCATCATGAGTGTCACGCTGCAGCTGGTTACTACACATCCCCCTTTGATGAGTGTAATGTTCTAGTCATCGACGCAATCGGTGAGTGGGACACTATGTCCATATGGAAAGCATCTGTTGTAAATGGATACTTGGGTCAGAAAACACATAGTCTGAAAAAAATAACTTCGTGGAAGTATCCTCATTCTCTAGGACTTCTCTATTCTGCAATCACACAACGCATCGGCCTGAAACCCAACGAGGATGAATATATCACGATGGGTATGTCTGCGTTTGGTGAACCCAAACATGATTTGGAAGATCAACTATGGGAAAACAACCATAGGGGTGTTGGTAACATATTCCCAAAAGCACGCCCAGAAGACCTCGCAGCGTCCATACAAGACCTCTACGAGAGGGAACTACTTAAACTGGTAGAGATGTGTCCCCATGAAAACTTAGTCATCATGGGTGGATGTGCGTTGAACTGTGTTGCTAACTCAAAGATCAAAGGTAAGAATATATGGATTATGCCATCTCCCGGCGATGCTGGTAGCGCGTTAGGTGCAGCTGCATTAGTTCGTAAAAAAAAGTTGAAGTGGCAAAATCCATATCTTGGGACTCTTATTGGTAGGGGTATTGACTCACAAGAAGTGGTGAAAGAACTGTTGAAAAACAAAGTGTGTGGTGTTGCAAATGGTCGCGCAGAGTTTGGTCCACGCGCACTGGGCAATCGTTCACTCCTTGGTGACCCACGATATGACATCAAGGATACTGTGAACGATATTAAGAAACGACAGAAGTTTCGTCCCTTTGCACCAGCCATTCTGGAAGAGTATGCAGACGAATACTTTGAAGGACCAATGAACGAGTACATGCAGTTTGTCGCAAAGGCTAAACACGATTATAGTTCTGTTACACATGTTGATGGCACTGCGAGAGTACAGGTGGTCAAGAAAGATTGCGGTTCTGTAATCCGTTCAATACTGGAGGAGTGGTATGATGAAACAGGTTGTCCAATGCTTCTGAACACCTCCCTAAATATAAAGGGTATGCCAATGGTGGATACTTGGAATGACGCGGTGGAGTTTTCGAAATTATATAATGTTCAAGTCTTCTAGAAAAAAACTGATTGCTATTGGATGCAGTTACACTGCTGATGCTTACACCTTTCCTGTATGGCCTACACACCTTGCGGAGAAACTCGATATGGAGTGTATTAACCTTGCCGCCGAGGGAGCCGGGAATGATGAAATTTTAGCAAAAATTCTTGATGCATCATTAAATGAAAAAAATGTTGGGTTATTTGTTATAATGTGGAGTGAGTGGCAGAGAATGTGTTTTCAATTATGGCCGGGTCACTGGAAGAAATGGTGGCATCTGCATCCTATGAGAGAAATTCTGGTCCACGAAAGACGACGAGTTTTAAAACCTTTTCAACGTACTGTCAACGAATGGGGCCCCAATTTATTGGGAGCAAACAATCCATTTCACACAACTCAAAAAACATTAAGAGGGTTTATACATGCACAACTTTTATTGAAAGATATTCCACATTTGTTTATTCAAGGGCCGACACCCATAACATATTATAATGTAGATACATTAACGCAAATAGATTGTTCACAAAAAGGGCCAGGCGGAGCCACTATAGATTTTTATAAAACTAACAACAGTCGCGAGCAGACAGCACTTGCAACAAGTATGAGTCCTTATCTTAGTAATGTTATTGAAAAAAACTTTATAGGTTGGCCAATGCTTACAGAACTTGGTGGTTATGGAGTTGACGATATACTTGATAAGATTGATCCAGAAAGAACAGAGACAAGAATAGCGATAGACGACACTCATCCAAATGAATTTGGCCAGTGGATAATGTCAGAGGAGATATATAATGCGTATGCGAAGATTTATTCTTAGGCTTAGGCTTTTCTTTTCACGATTTAAGAAGAGAAAATATTATCAAGAAAAAGGTTTTATATACGAGCAAGATGATGAGTAATTTGACACCTATTGTTAATGACCTAACAGAATATAATATAGTATGCATGAAGTGGGGTGATAAGTATGATGACTCCTACGTTGAGAAACTGAAAGAACAGTGTGAGGCACATTGTTCGGTTCCATTTAATTTCTGGTGTTTTACCGAAAAACCAGAAAAAGATTATCACATAAGACTTTGGAACCCTGGCCCATTATGTCATCTATATGATCATGATCACGGTTATTTTTGGGCATACCGAAAAGCTTATATGTTTAGAAGTCATCAACTTGAGGGAGATACCAGTTACTTTCCAACGAACTCTAAGATTCTTTTTCTTGATCTTGATGTTATTATTCATCAAGACTTAAAATACTTTTTTGATTTGCCCAATGATAAACCTTGGATTGTTCGCGGGTGGTGGAATGATCCCATAACTGTCAAGAAAAATTATGCAAGGTATAAATCTACTGTTATCAACTCGTCAGTTATTTTGTGGACGAAGGGCCAGATGATACCAGTATGGGATCATGTTAGAGAAAATGCAGAAATTCTCTTCTTTACATATCCAAGTTTGGATAATTATTTTGCACACCAATGGTATGATACTTACAAAGAAGAGGGGCTTCTAAATATATTCCCTAAAGGAGATATATATTCATGGTATAAGGGTAATGTTTTTCCTGATGATATGGAACTAAAGAAATTGAGAACAGATCACAAAATCTGCCTGTTTAATAATAGTACTCATGTAGAAGGTGTGTATGATGATGAGATAAAAAAATTATGGTAAATATGGTAGATGTTCCCGCAGATTCTTTTGTTGCAACTGCATTGTTTTTTAATAGTCTATCTGGTGTTAATGATTTTGATTCAGCAAAAAGATGGAAACAAACTTTTGTTGATATACCAAAAGAATATCCACATTATGCACGATCTCTTGCAAGTGCTACAACAGTAGCGCAATTAGAAAGTAAGTTGTGGGTTGTAAACACACTTGAAAATCTTAACATCAAACCCAAAGTGGTTGCTATATTAGCAGGATGGTACAGTAATTTTCTTACCCCACTGCTGTTAGAAAATCTTGGCGTTGACTTTGTGTGGAATTTTGAAATGGATGGAGATGTTAAAGAACTAAGTTATAAGTTTAATAAGAAGTATAAAGACCAAAATAAATATCATGTTTATATAACTGATATTATGTTTGATGATTTAATGGATAAATCTTCCAAGAATCATTTGTCTAGATGTGAAGAAAAACGAGGCCCGTATGATATTTTTATTAATACATCATGTGAACATATGTGGCCAATGAGTAGATTTCGTGATTTGAATTGTGATTTAACTAACGATCCACTATATGTTTTGCAATCAACAGATGATGACAGGTATGAAGATCACATCAATTGTGTTAGCAGTCCAGAGGAGTTATCTGAACAAGCAAACTTTACAAAGATTTTATATAGTGGTACAAAGGAATTGGACAGTGGTATGAAAAGATTTATGGTAATAGGAAAATGAGTCACAAACAGATTACAAATTGGTGCAGAGATCATGATGTCTGGTATCTAAAGATTGACATAGAGATTCCAGAGATTTGTATTAAGGAAGCACAGGCTGTCTACGATGAAGGTTTTTTTGTAAATCATAGATACGGAGATGGTGATGGATGGTGTTCTGCATCTCTTCATAGTTTTGTGGAAAAGGGTAAAGACCTACAATTTGGATGGCACCATACAAAAAATCCAGATGGCCATGGTTTACATGAAAGCAAAGTTGAGTGGGGGTGGACAGAAGTTGCAGAAGTTGCTCCAGAGACTAAACGCTGGTTAGAAGATTTTCCACACAAAGAAAATTCCTATAGACGTTTGCGTTTCATGGTATTGAAACCACAGGGACGTATAGTTGCCCACAACGATTCTAATATAAAGAGAGACAGAGAAGGTAGAACTAGAAACATTGCTGGTGCAATAAACCTTGCGTTCTATCAACCCAAAAATTGTTATCTAAGAAGGGTGGACACTAAAGAAGAACTGCCCTTTGAGAACTGTACAGGGTTTTGGTTTGATAATGGCGTAGAACACGAAGCATATAATGCCTCTGAAGAAAATAGATTTCACTTTATCATGCATGGTGGTTTTAATAAGGAACGTGAAAAACTTATGAGGCAATCATTAGCTAAACAATTTGGTAAAGATGTATTGAAAGAAATTGATGCAATCTAAGAAACTTGAAGACTATAAATGGTTCTGTCCAGAACCCTTTACAAATTATATGAATTCTGTGGGTGGATTAAGTAAACCTTGCTGTCACATAGAATCTTGGACTGGGCACCATGATATAAAATCTCTTAGAAAAGAATTTATAGATGGTGGCGGTGATTTGATTGATAAGTGCTGTATTAAATGTATCAAAAAAGAGGAATATGGAGTTAAAAGTGCTAGACAAAATTATTTAGAAAAATTTGATGGTGAGTTCGCACATAAGAAAAAACAACTGGAAGAGAACTTAGATAATCCGCCGGTGCTTACTGTGGAGTTTAAAGCACAAGACAATCTTTGTAATTTAAGATGTAACATGTGTTGGACGATAGTATCTTCTGGCCTTGCAAAAGAAAATCTTGCTTTGGGGAAACCATTACATCCCTTGTTGAATAATAACCCACGCTATAAAAGAAAATCTATTTTTCCTGATTTAGAAAATATCTTAGAGTTAAATCTTGTGGGTGGGGAGACATTGGCTATTGATGATAATTATGAACTCTTGGAAAGATGCCCACCTAACGTAGATATTAACATTACAACTAATGCAACTGTAACTCCTAAATTTAATGGTAAGGACATATTTGATTTTATTCCAAAATTTAAAAAAGTACATATGAATGTTTCTATAGAATTTTGGGGAGAAAAAAATAACTATCTACGATTTCCATCAAAATGGGAACGTATTATGGCAAATGTTCAGAAGTTTAAATCTTTTGATAATTGTACTGTAAATTATCAGTCTACTACAAATGCACTTAACGTAGGTTACATGTTAGAGATAATTGACAATGCTGATTGTTCGATAAATTTGGGTAATTTAGTATGTGGGGAAGATGAAATCTATTCAATTGATTCTGTTCCCCCATTAATAAGAGAACAATATTTAGAAAAATACTACACTAATTATAAACAAGAAACAGACCAAATAATTTCATACCTTGAAAATATACAATATGATGAAGAACAAATGGAAAATATGTTAAAGGATATAAGAGACAGAGATAAATATAGAGGAACTTGTTTAACTGAGATATTTCCAGAATGGAAACCATATTATGAAAAACTTTGAAGAATTTGTGAGTCTTTGGAAATCAGAATCTAAAGACATAAAGATTAAAAATCCTAAAGACGCAGATGGTAATCACCCCAAGATTAAGAATCGTAATTTATTATTTTTGGTTGTTTATCCTGATAAGTTAGAGTGGAACTTTGCTATAGAGAAACAAACACAGACAACAACTTTGATGTTATCTGGTGGTTTTACTGGAGCAAGTATAGGACACGATATTCAGTTTTGTTATAGAAGTGAAGTAAATGATTATTTGGAAAACTGTAAACATACACATGCTATGATTGTGTCTGTTGGTATGGTCTTTGATATGGTAGGGGGTGTATCACCAGAAGCAGCCAAATTACGCAAATGGCGAAACGATGACGATGATCATGTCTACAATCCTTACTCTGGAGAGGATCGATTAACTCCTATCACAGATTTTTATGACTTTATTGAATCAAATGAATATTGTAAGGCTCACATCATGGCAAAACCAGATAAGCCTGCATATCTCCACCACCAACATATTAATCTAAATGTGAAGAAGTGGAAATCTATTGGTTGTCCTCCATTGAATGAGAGATGGGAAGAGTATGAACGTGATGGAAGAAATTTTCACGATGATTACACTCCCTATTGGATTAAACCAAAGGATCGGCCAAAGATTATTAATTTTAATCATCACGAAAGAACTCGCAAATCCTTTTCATACTATAGAGATTTGCAAGATGATGCATGGAAAGATTTGGAGAATGTAGATCGTAATGAATTTTATTTTAGTCGTTTTATGACACGGATGCAACCATCGTTCTATTTGTATAATACAGAATCTTTCAACGTGTTGCCTGGATTGCAACGGCCGGGGGACACATTTGATCTGTTGTTTTGTCCTACTGCTGGTTATAAGGCAGAGTTGCTTGTCGAGAAACTAAATTTTAAGGGCGAAGTTATATTTTATGATTATACCCAAGAGAATATTGATGCGAAAAAAAGTATCGTTGACATGAACATGTCCTTGGATGAAATTTATAATTATGGGGGACTTGTCCATAGTAATATTGTGGATAATGTTTTCAATAAACCTGCTGCAGAAAGAGCGGCAGCAATGGGGACACATGAAGAACTTAGAGCTTTGCAAGAGAAAATGAGTAGAGAACAGGAAGTAGATTATTGGTTGATGGATATTATAAATCCAGACTATAATAAACTTAAAGAAAAATTAGCTGGCCATCAAGTTTTCTTTGATGTAAGTAATATATTTAGTTATCATATGTCACATGCGTACTATACTTTGGGTGAACTGGTTAACTCCTATAATAAATTACATCAGACCTTATCTGAGGCCTCAAATTATTGTTGGTTTCAAGGGACTCGGCCAACTAAACAATGGGATAGAAGATGGATATCATAGCAATTCGAATTGGTGAAAAGTATGGTCCAGAGTATGAAAGATATTTAGAGGAGAAACTTCCTAATCATAATTTTATTTGGATACGCGAACAATATCATGATAAGGTAACTTTGCAGTGGAATAAAATGTGGGGTATGCAGATGGATAAAGATGAACCAATCTGTGTGATGGATATTGATATTCTGTTAGTCAATGATTATGAAGATGTGTTTAATTATCCTATCAAGCCAGGACAGTTTCTAGCAATGCCAGGGTGGTGGAGAAATGATTCTGTTAGAAATGACTATAAAATTAATGGTGGTTTTTTCAAATACTATCCAAAGGATTGTAAATATATCTATGATAAATTTATGAATGATATTCATTATTGGCAACGGTATTATATTAAAAATGGTACGACCACAGGGCCTGTTAATGGGGAACAATATTTTGTAGAAGATGCTGCAAAGGAAAGATTAGAAGTTGTTACACTGCCTGATGAATGGTTTACTCGCTGGGTTGCAGATGATAAGGTTATAGATTTTAGAAATAATAAAACTTGGCAGTACAAGATGACTGAACGGTATAGGAAGGCAACGGGTAATGATTGGATATATATGGGGGGAGAGTTTCATCCAGATATAAAGTTTGTGCATTTTACAAACCATAGAAATAAACCGCATGAATGGAGTGATTATGAACAGTTTTGTATACCTAAGCAATAATTATCGTGAGGTTTGGAACACCTATATTAATAATAGTTTAAAACGCGAAAGTTGGGAAAATTTTGATGACCATTTTAAGGAAGAGTTTTTCTTTAAACTAAAAGAAGAAAACCTTTTTTTAAATAAAGTAAACCGGCCGCAGGGTTGGTATCTTAATGACAAACTTGGAAAAAATGAATTTTTATTCAGTATGAGTAATGACTTCTATCCTATCGTTGAATATGAGTATACCGACAACCTACCATCTTTCACAGATATTATGTTGGAACGTGCAATAGAGATGCGAGACATGGGTAAGGTTATTGATGTTTTTTACTCTGGTGGTATTGATAGCGTTTCCGTGCTTCTTGCACTTGCTGAGGTATGTCCATATGATCAGATAAATGTAGTGACTTCTGGGTGGCAACCCATAAAGGAATACCCAAAAGCATATAAATCTATAATATCTAATGTTAAACACACAATAGATGAGGGTAATATTTTTGGTGCAGCAAACATATCTAACAACCTATTTACCACTGGATGTGAGGCTGACAGATTGTTCGGTAGTACAGGATACCCACACAGTAGGAATACAAATACTGAGAGATATACTTATGAAGAGGATTATGAATATCATCATAGTCGTTGGTGGGAGATAACACGGTATACCTTACTTACACAATCCTTTAGATTTTTACAGAACATCAAAGTTGATTCTTTTAATATGAGTCACTACCAACCATTCTTCCTATCTCCTCAGATAGAAAAGTTTGCGATTAACCAACACATTGATCGTGAAATAGTTTGGCATACCAACCATTGGAGTAAACCAGAAGACTTCTTAAAGACAAAGATGGCTATTCGTGATTTTATTGCTCGATGGGATAAGGAATATGCATATACTATGGTAAAGACTGATATGCCACTTAATGTGCAGAGAGAAATGACCTTGCCTATACCATCAAATTACAATGCAATGGCTATAACTTCTGATGGACAAGTTGTCAATAGACAAAATATTATGGACTATATGAAACGGGAATATTTAACATTATGAAAATTTTAATAATGGGTCTGCCGGGATCAGGTAAAAGCACTTTTGCTGAACCTCTGGCCAAAAGTTTATTTGGTATATGGATCAACGCAGATAAGGTAAGAGATAAATATGATGATTGGGACTTCTCTACAGAGGGACGTATTCGACAATCTCAAAGAATGAAACACCTTTCAGATGGGGTGGTTATGGCTGGTGGAGTTGCAGTTGCAGACTTCATTTGCCCTACAGAAGAAACACGCCGAGAGTTTAACGCAGACTTCACAATATGGATGGCAACAATAGGTGTCGGTAAATATGAAGATACCAATAAGATTTTCATAGAACCCGAAGATTATGATATAAGGATTTCAAAATGGATAGACGTAAACCAACTGTACAAATGCTTGGCAGATTTCAACCCTGGCATAAAGGACACAGAGAACTTTTCAAGAGAGCTCACGCAAAGACTGGCCAAGTTGTAATAATGGTTCGCGACACTGGTGAGAACTTCTTTGATCAACCAAATCTCATTACTGATCTTAAAAACCACGGATATGAGTATGATAAGGATTATATTATCATACACGTCCCCAATATTATAAATATAACATATGGCAGAGATGTTGGTTATAAGATTGAACAAGAGCATCTTGGAGAAGAAATTGAAAATATTTCTGCAACGGAGATAAGAAATGGCAACATACACAATAACTAAAGTTTTTGTTAGACCTAGTACTGGGGTGGATTGGCCTTGGACAGGCGGTATTCTTGTTAATATGTTTGTTGATATTAATGCCGGTGAGGATATAGTGGCACGGGCAAGCAGCGAGAGTGCCGATGGATTAACTTCGACA
>Ga0209091_10003831_pt1 | contig 11967 bp, 29 predicted proteins | sample ArcticOcean_MG_C_6_FD_187438 | JGI IMG/M metagenome (GOLD analysis project Ga0209091, IMG submission 187438) | Marine microbial communities from western Arctic Ocean - ArcticOcean_MG_CB8_128 (SPAdes) (version 2) | ecosystem: Environmental > Aquatic > Marine > Oceanic | place: Arctic Ocean...
AAGAATTTGAAGATGGTACAGTATACCCGAAAGATACAACAACAGACAAGTGGGATGAGTTAGCTAACACAACATTAGACGCTTCTCTCAAACTGCTAGAAGATGCAGTAAAACAGTTAAAATTTGATTTTAACAAAGATAAACCAGACGACAAACCAAAGGACAAATAATGGAACGAATAGGAAAAGAAAACAGCTTAAAGTACGAAATGAATGATGGCATTTTAACTATCGAGATAGACACCAACAAAGAGCTTGGACCATCAGCTAGTGGTAAAACAATGCTGATAGCAAGTAGTGCAGGCAACGCTAAGATTAACATTGGTTCAGAAACTAATGGCGATAGAGAGGCATTCTTAGGCTTAAACTTATATTATAAGTGATGGCAGCTAACTACACAGAAGCGCAAGTAGCGATTATGGTTTCCGTATATCAAGCTAACCCTACTAGAAAAACAGTAGATATGCTAGCTAAAGATATGGACAAGAGTATAAAATCTATAATCGGTAAGCTAAGTAGAGAAGGAGTATATCAGAAAGCGATATATAAAACAAAGTCAGGCGAAGTGCCAATGACTAAACAAGAGATTATCTTAGCCATGGCTGAAGTGCTAGGTATAGATAGTAGTAAAATTATGGGTTTAGAGAAAGCCCCAAAACAAGACATAAAATTTATTTACGAGGTAGTAAAGGGAGAAGAAGATGGCTGATCATATGGCTAAGAAATACATAGCAAAAGTAGAAAAGACTCAGTGGATAGTTGAAACTGTAGAAATCATTGCTGAATCAGAGAAAGATGCAGAAGAATTACTAGACAATTACTGTTGTGATGGTACAGAAGATTTCCAACTAAGTCTAATTGAGACAGAAGTACAGGAAGAAGAAGTCAATGCACAGTATATAGACGAATCTGAAGCTTTATCTGTAGATGAATTTATGGAGATAACTGGTGGTCAAACGCTATACAGAGCTTAGTATGAGAAAATCGAGTAAAAAAGTCATTAAGACTAGAAATCCCGTTGCTAGACATAATAGATGTCGTAGCGGGTTTCACTCACCTGCAAAATATAGTAGAAAAACTAAGTATAAAAATTATGAATAACTGGACAGAAGGAAAAGCATGGATGTGGCTATTCAAAGTAGCAACTGTACTGTTCTTGTTAAGTTTAATAGGAATTAGTTTCTCTTAACTAAACCGTAGCGGGGTTGTTCAACCTGTCAAACGCTAATATCTTAACTAAACCGTAGCGGACTTAAATAGTCTAGGGGAAATTGTCAACAGTTCGGGACAGTATGCATTAAGTTGTATACAGTTTTAGGTCAATAGACTTTAAAAAATTTTGAATTGGCGTAAGTTATTGAAGAAAGGTAGGTTGTTTTTAGTACGGAAGTGTACTTAGATTTGATGTTATTGATTGACCCCGATACAGTAAAGTTTATATCGTGGTCATTATAGTTGCTTATAATCGCATATAGAAACAACAGTTTAACCGAGACATCAGATATCGAGAAGTCTCTTCTGATGAAGAGCCATCTCTCATGTGATGCTCTTTAGTTAGGTTTTGTTGAATTGTATGAATAATAACTAGCAGTGTTAATATCAATTATTGTATATATTATACCACAGTTTTAGCAATATAGCAAGTAATATTTTTGGTGATGTCATTGAGTAGAAGCTCTGTAGAAGTTTCATCTAACATAAAAAAGTGTATTTTTTAAGTAGGAAGAAGTTATTTACTGCGCTTGCGATCCCTCCACCGAAGTGGTTCAAGCCTAGCATCCTTAACTCGCTTTACTTCTCTGCGGACTGCTGCGTGTTTAAGTCGTTGCTTTCGTTGTGCTGGCTTTTCATAGTACTCTTTTTTCCTATAATCGTCTAGTTTAGCTGAACGCTTCATCTTGTTGCGAAAGTTTCGTAACAGTCTGTCAAAATTATAATTAGTGTTCTTCGGAGGTCGTTGCATATATTATGTTCGAGTTGAATCGAATGTCCAGCCTCGTCGTCTCATATAGTGTACTTTAGAAGTTATAGCACTCGGACTTTTGTTAAGTCGAGCAGCGATTTCTATATTAGATATAGTTCCGTAATACTTCTTTAGCTGGCGTAATTCCGAATCAGTCCACTTGTTATTTATAATTTTCATATGACTATTATAGCAAACAGAAGACCTTTTGTCAAGAACTATTTTCAGCAACCCTAAGGATATTTCTTGACTCGGCTCTTAAAAAAGTTTATAATATAGTTATAAATCAAAAAAAGGAAAACCGAATGATAGTACAAGGAAGTATGAGATATACGACAAGCGGTCGTAAGAGAAAGACAAATGTATGGCGCAAGGCAAAGCCGCAAGCATTTGTATCACAATCGGTTAAAAACGAAGTAGTAAAACTAGATGAAATACCTAGTAGTAAAACTACCAGTTATAAACCTATGAAAGATACCAGTTATAAACTGGAAGAAAGTAAAAAATTCACAGTAGCACCCGCATATAATAAAGGTGCATACCAAGTAATACCTAGAGGAGATGTAGAATGGATTGGCAAGTAGTAGACATATATTATTTAGTAATCCTAGGCTTCTGTATTCACATGGCGTGGATGTTTGGAAAACGAGAAGGAATATCAAGAACGCTTGATTTCATGAGAGAGCGTGGTGATATCGACTTTGAGGACTGAAAAATAATTCTTGACAAAGTGGTGTAATTTTGCTATAATAATATAGTGAGATTTAAAAATATTCACAAGAGATTGAGCGCAGTTGTAGGCACTGCCGTAAAAAAATCTACATATGTCTGGCACGAGTAGGAAACACAGATTTCCGAGGGTGTGGTTAGGAGTACCAGTTCCACCGCTGGTCGGGTTTGTCAGACATAGCAATTATAATAACAGCAGTATCGTAAGAACTGCACAGCGCGGACCGAAAGGACGCAAATAGGAGAAAACCAATGACTGGATTAACAGCATTAAACTTTAATGATTTCGACAAATTATTTGTCGGATTTGATCGCTTACACAATGAGCTAACAAGACGGAACGAAACTTCCCCTCTTACTAACTACCCTAGATACAACCTAGTGGCTATCGGAGAAGATGCATATCGCATCGAGATGGCGCTACCTGGCTGGAAGAAGGAAAACATTGATATCAAGCAACACAAGAATAAACTTACTGTCGAAAGTAATGAAAAACAAGAGTTAGATTCTGATGAGGAACGCTACATCCATAAAGGATTGAGTGGTAAGACCTTTAGTAGAATCTTTACGCTAGGCGATTGGGTAGAAGTATCTGACGCAGGTTTTAAAAATGGTTTATTAGTAATTAATCTTCAGGTCAATACACCTGATGCAGAGAAGCCTAAGACGATAAATATAGGCTAGGAGAACGAAATGCAAACAGCAAAACGATTCTTGAATCGTTATGCCAGTGTGCAAGCGTATCAAGAAATTAAAGCAAAATACTGTCCTGACGGACAGACTTGTGAGGTAATAATTATGTTAGGAATACTAATCGGATATATGTGGATAGCCATGTTACCCTTAATATGAAAATAACAGAGTTAGCCTTAGACAAGTTAAAACAACGAATTGCCTCAAGCAACAATGCTTGGGGTATTCGCCTTTCTATTAAAGGAGGCGGATGTGGCGGATATACATATGAGTTAAGTTATGCCGAGAATCATGATTTAACTGATATAGTATATCAAGAAATCTTAGTAGTAGACTTACTAAGTACGGAGTATCTAAAAGATGCAAAATTGGATTGGATGGTTAACGGACTTAATGAGGAGTTTACTATCACAAATAATCAAGAGAGTGGTCGCTGCGGATGTGGCGAAAGCTTCTACATATAGGACACAAATGAACATAGGTAATAAAGGAATAGAATTAATTAAGCACTTCGAAGGGTGCGAGCTAGAAGCATATAAATGTGCGGCTGGAGTACCTACAATAGGGTACGGGCATATTAAAGGTGTGCAGATAGGTGATACAATCACACAAGAACAAGCAGAACAAATGCTAGTAGAAGAATTAAACGAGTACGAAGGTTATATTAACGACATGGTTACAACACCTTTATCTCAGAATCAATTTGATGCACTAGTATCATGGGTATATAACTTAGGTGGTGGTAATCTGAAAGCAAGTACACTTTTGAAAGTACTAAACTCAGGCGACTTCAATGGAGTTCCAGCGCAACTTATGAGATGGAACAAAGCAGGTGGTAAAGTCTTAGAAGGACTTACTAGACGACGACAAGCGGAGGCTGACCTATTTAGTGGAAATTAACTTTGAAGGCAAGTCCTATAACATAGGGCAAGATATGTGGGACGCTATGTGTTCTCACGCTGCCGAAAGAGAGATTACTATTGATGAGTATATAGCTGAAGCATTTACAAAATTAAGAGAACAAAATCGAGAACAAGACAAAATTTAGAGCAGACCATTACACGCCGCTCACAGACGGATTAACAGTAAAGCCTAGCGAAATCAATGGGTTAGGCTTACACACCCTCGAACCTTTAAAGGCAGGTATATACTTAGGAGAAACACATATTTGGGAAACAAATAGGTGGAGCTGGATAAGAACACCCCTTGGAGGATTTATAAATCATAGTTCGACCCCTAATTGTTTTATAAGTACTAATATACATTATCACGATGGACAACAGAGAGAATTGTATACAGTCAGACCAATAGAAAAAGGAGAAGAACTTACAGTCTACTACACAGTAGGATATGACGATATATTATGACCTTAAAAAAACAGTTTACCAATGATACATTGGAAGAAGAACTTAGGGAGATTTGTTGTGAACAACAAAAACAAATCAATCAACTTAATCAGAGCATTAAACAGCTAAAGAAAATGGTAGCAGAAGAATCAGAAGCCAAGTATAGAGCTTATGTTAAATTTGCAGACTTACAAAAAGAGAGACGATGGCACAATGAAACAGACTTATAAAATAACAATATATTTAGAATCAGAAGGCGACCCAAAAGATTGGTTGCCAGAAGCACTGGATATCAACTTGATACCAGCTACAATATATGGTCATGATGTCGAGCCCATCGACAAGGAAAATCCAGCCTATAAATGGATAAAGGACTTAGACTGACCAGTCATAGAATTCATAACACAAGAATAGCCATAAAGTGTATTGAATCAACTCAAAGAGCTACTAGAAGTGGCTCGGTATGGCAACAGCTCGAAGACGAGTTAATCGACTTACGAGAAAAATTGGAGAAATTGGAGCATGGCACAACCTAGCGAACAGTTTAGCGGAGACATGAGCCGTAATGAGGTTGAGATAGACCTTAATAAATTCATGGCAATGGTATCAGAAATCGGTGAACTTAAAGAGAACATCAGACAACTAGAGAATGATAAGGAGCCAGATAATCCTTGGCAGAAAGCAATATGGTTTTCACAAATGATAGACTCTTGGCGTATATTTCCTCGAATGTTCTTATCAGTATATATGTATTTACTATACTATTGTACTTTTTGGTTCATGGAATTGGAAGTACCCTCATTAGAGCAGTCAGGATTGATTTCTATTGTAGTCGGAGCAGGCGCAGCTTGGTTTGGACTATATGCAGGAACAGCGAAAGACAAAATAAACAGTAAATAAACAAAAGGAAAAAGAATGAAAGTAATAGTATATAGTAAAGATAATTGCATTTTCTGTGAAAAAGCAATATCATTAGCAACAATAAAAGGACTGGACTTAGAAGTTAAAAAACTAGGAAAGGACTTTGGAATGGAAGACCTCATGGGGCAATTCCCTACTGCTAGAACATTTCCACAAATAGTCGTTGACGACAAGAGTATAGGCGGGTACACAGAATTCGCTGAACTGGTCAATGATTGAGATATTTCGCAATGTCTTAACTGAGAACCACCGAGAACAGATTTATATGCACGCTGTCAATGCGGACTATAAAATAGGGTGGGGAGACACATCAACATTCGAGCATAGGCAATACCCTTGTCTACATTCGGATATAAACAGAGCAGATTGGAGAGGATTAGATTTCATGGATGGCATTAAGAATGAGCCCATGAAAGACTTAGTTAAAAACTTAGCTTTTGATAAAGCAGTTATAAACTTAGCTACTCCTTCTTCAATTCAGTTTCCTCATACTCATGGGGATTCAACAGTCATAACTTACTATATAAATCCCGAGTGGAAAAAAGAGTATTATGGTGAAACTATATTCTATGACGATTCAATGCAACATTGTGTCGGCACAGCATTATACGAACCAAACGCAGCAGTCGTCTTTGATGGGCATATTCCCCATTCAATAAGACCTGCCTCTCACATAGCTCCAAGTTATAGATTCAGTCTTTCGGTATTCTTCCGAAAAAGGAACTTCATTGAAGAAGCAAAAAATAATACTTGACACCGCCCTCAAATTTTAGTATAATAGTTGTATGAATTTATTTTACTTAGACGAAAATTTAGAGAAGTGTGCAGAATACCATGTGGACAAACACATAGTAAAAATGCCACTAGAAGTAGCCCAGATACTATGCACTAGCATATGGATTGATAAGTTTCTAGGATTTGTTCCTAGAGCTTTGAACAAGGAAGAACGAGATGTATTGAACGAAGAAAAAGCAAAAATCAAACACTTACTTCCAGAGAACAGACCAATCACACCTTATCTACCAATGATGTATAATCACCCGTGTACTATATGGGCAAGATCATCACTAGATAACCATGAGTGGACACACTGCTACGGCAATGCTCTAAATGATGAGTACAGATATAGATATGGCAAAGAGCATAAGTCCATAGATCAAGTAGTAAATAAATTACCTGAGCCAGTACATATGAAAAGACTAGGCTTTACAGAGTTCGGATTAGCTATGCCAGACGAGTTAAAGGATTATGAAAATCCTATACAGTCGTACAGAGACTACTACCACTTAGATAAAGCAACCTTTGCAAGCTGGAAATACAGAGATAAACCCGATTGGTGGAACGAGGACTACGCAGATTATGAAAGTCGTATTACAAGATAAACCATATATATCGGTATACTTTCCTAGCAACATGACGCAGGAACAAATTGACACTTGGTTATCCAAGTGGTATTCATCACGAAATTTAACACATTAACAGGACAAAATGTACGACAGACCAATAAAACAAAAAGAATTTAATGATTACGCAAAGTTCGTAGTCAGCACAACATCAGATGAGAGTTTAAGTACTCTTAAATTAGCAGAAAGATTGCTAAAACTACAGACACATACAGAGACCGAGTGGTCTCAACTATTAACAGCTTCCATAGGCATGCAAGCCGAATCGGGAGAGTTCTCTGAAATAATCAAGAAGATTATATTCCAAGGGAAAGAATTTAACGAAGCAGAACGATTCCATCTCAAACGAGAGTTGGGCGATGTACTATGGTACTGGGTTCAAGGCTGCACAGCTTTAGGGTACACTCCACAACAAGTGATGGAAGAAAACATAAATAAACTCGAGAGTAGATACCCTAATGGTTTCGAAGCTATCCGTAGTGAAGTACGGAAGGAAGGAGATATATAATGATGAAGATGCTAGACATATTCTTACACGAGTATAGACACGAAAACAGAAGTGCTGAAGTATGGTTAGACGAGAACGGAGTTTTCGTTACCAGACACTTTGAGAATAAAATGTGGATTAAAGATATAGTACACTACGGACACAATGAACTATGGGCAGAAAATGCCGCTGAAAACTGGTCGTTAGTGGGAGATATGACATGATAGATACATTTATGACAATACTACTAGTACCTTTTGTAGCTTTTAAGTATACATTCTCGTTAGTATTTTGGTTTTACTCAGTACAATTATTAGTAACATCAGACTTCTGGTTTGATATGTCGAGGAAGTTAAAAGACAAATGGCAATAGACTACAAGTTTAACGAAGATGTAATACAAGATCACTTAAAGAACTACATAGATGCTACCTACAAGCAGCACTATGCTCAGGCAAAGACTCAAACTACAGAGATAGTATTTGAGAATGGACACGGAGAAGGTTTTTGTATTGGTAACATAATAAAATATGCACAGCGTTTCGGAAAGAAAGACGGCAGGAATGATAAAGACTTATACAAAGTTATTCATTATGCAATTATTCTTTTAGGAAATATACAAGAAGAAAGAGAACGAGCCTTCATTGACTATGATGAGCAAATACAGATGGACATGGACTAATGTTTAATATTTTAGGTAAATGGATAGACAATTTTTTAGCAAAAGGGTGGCAACGAGAAGCAAACAAACAACAGAGAGACTATGGCAATTAGACAGAAAAAACAAGAAAGGTTAGAAGAAGATAATCTAAATAGAGTACAAGAAGCTCTTGCTAGTAGTACTCCTATCACGAAGAAAGAAGCGTGCGAGATGCTGAACATTAGTTATAACACTACTAGATTGAGCAGAATTATGGAAGACCATAGCGAGACTCTAAGATATAGAGCAACAAGAAAGTCTCAGCTAAAAGGGACAAAAGCAACTGACTTAGAAATAAAACAAACAATAGAGTGGTACTTAGATGAACGCCCGATATCAGATATTGCAAAGGCAATGTATCGTAGTTCTACTTTCGTAAAGAATATAATTAATAGAGTAGGAGTACCAGAAAAGAGACCAAAGACAGAACAACGGGGGAGTGGTTACTTACCCGAAGAATGTGTGTCTAATACTTTTGAGCCGGGCGAGAAAGTATGGTACACAAGAAAAGATTTACCAGCACGAGTTATTAAAGAGTTCAGAAATGATACTAACTATGAAGATAAGTATGGTAGCAAATGCTATCAGATTTATGTAATAGAACTAACAGACTTTGAAAGCCCTTACTTTGGCTTTATCAAAGAAGGTGGCTACTATGCCACAGCACTTGCCTATGACCTAGGCAGTTTAAAACATTTAGAAAAGTACGGCGCAATAATATAGGAAACAAATTACATGGAGCCATGGACAATAATTTTGTCCTTTTGGTTATCGACTTGGCTCATGCTAGTATGGAGAACATACCCTGTTATGATGCGTATAATAGAACGAAAACCAGAAGGAAGAATAGTGCTAAAGTATAGAGGAGTACATTTTGTAATGTATATACTATCACTATTTATTTTAACACCTTGGATTTTTCAAGTTGTTTTTTCAGAAAACAAAAGAAAGATGTGGGTATTAGCGTATATAAACGCAATTTTAGGAATAAAGAAATGAATGAAGTTTTAAGAAATGCTTTAGTCGCCCGATATGAAGGAGACTTGGCTGAAGCAACAGCAAACATAAAAGTATATTTGAGCCACCCTGCAGGAATTGGGGAGCATTCAGATATAGTAGGTGCTATTAACGAACAAGTAGAGAAAGGAGCAGCTGCTCAGGAAAAACTTGAGTTCGTTCGTAGCCTAGACTGGTAAGGAACTATAAAATAGTTCTTGACTTAGCGTCTATATTTCTGTATAATATATATATATGGGAGATAGATTTTATCAACAACAACTCGATAAGTTCGGCACTTGTGCAGGATATCGAGGTACAAAAAGGAGAAGGCGCATGGCATGGACAGACGAATCCAAAGCTCAAGCCGTTGAAATGTACACAGAAGCAGAGGCAACTCCAGAAACAAGTATGGAGATTGTAAAAGATATTGCTGACGAATTAGGCGAAAGCCCAAATGGTGTCAGAATGATTCTTACTAAAGCTGGCGTGTATGTTAAGAAAACCCCTGCAACTGGTACAGCAAAGGCTTCAGGCACTGCTAGTACTAGAGTAAGTAAAGCTGACGCAGCTGAAGCCCTTAAAGGTGCTTTAACTGACGCAGGTCAAGACATTGATGCAGACATCATTGACAAATTGACAGGCAAAGCATCAGTATACTTCACAGGTGTTATCAACGCAATAACAAAATAAGTTAAAAAAATAGACGATACTGCCCATTACTAAAGGGAAAGAGTTTTCTTAATAGTAATGGAGTATCATAGTGAAAAAATCTGAGTTCATCAGAACAGTAACTAACTGCGGAGACGCAGTTATAACATACAGAAGTACAAACTCACGAAAATTAAAGTATAATGTTTGCACATTAGACTTTGATAATAAGTATATACAGAGTAAGAAGAATCGAGCCATAGAAACTGTGGATTCGGTTTTATTATTTTGTTGGGATACAGACTCTTATCGTCTGTTAATACCTAATAATGTAACTAACATCCAACCCCTTAGTTCAATACTGAGGAATAAACGATGAATTTACATGAAGCACCCGAGATGTATGAGAAAATCATTTCGGAAAATGCAGAAGGAACAGAACAGATTAAGTTGACAATCAATACCTTTCGAGAGATTGAGTACTTACATCTAAGAAAATATTACCTTGACTTTGATGGCACTTTCAAGCCGTCCAAAGATGGGGTAGCAATGAAGCTGGATTTTGAAAATTCGAGAGGATTATTCGAAGGACTAGTAGAAATATTATCATTGGCGGAAGCTAAGGACATATTGGAGTCTCACTTCAAAGATGTCCTAGATGAAATATACCTACCCTGAAAATAATTCTTGACACGGCTTCTAAAAAATAGTATAATATATAAATGGAAAATTTAAAAACAATATTACAACAAGCATCAACTGACTATTATAATGGTAACCCTACCATGTCGGATACAGCTTTTGATAAATTGGTTGAGATTTCGGGCTATGACGAAGTAGGACACTCGTCTAGCAATAACCGAATTCCTCACTTACATCAAATGTACTCATTGCAAAAAGTTTTCTCAAATGAGATTGGTACCAAAGACCCGTTTGATAACTACAAGGGTTCAGTAGTTGTAAGTCCTAAACTGGACGGAGCAGCAGTTTCATTGTTATATGTTAAAGGTACACTACATCAAGCCCTAACACGAGGAGATGGTGAGAAAGGTTTGGATATAACAGACCATATGATTACCCTAGTTCCTTATAAACTTGACTTTGATATGATAAGTCGACAGGACTTTGTCCAAGTAACAGGAGAAGTAGTAGCACCAAAGACTATCAAAAATGCCCGTAATTATGCAGCGGGTGCGTTAGGTCTAAACGACACGGAAGAATTTAAGACTAGAGACTTGCATTTCATTGCATATGGATTGCAGGAGTCTTGGAATGAGTCGTGGACAGATGACTTAATGTTTTTGGCTGAATCTGGGTTTTCAACAGTTACCGCGAGTAATTGGAACGAATACCCAGACGATGGCTTAGTATTTAGAATAGACTCCCATGAGGAGTTTAACAAACGAGGATACACCTCACACCACCCTAGAGGAGCATACGCTCTCAAACAAATTCAGAAAGGAGTAGAAACTACTCTAAATGATGTTGTCTGGAATGTAGGCAAGTCTGGAGTAGTAGCCCCAGTAGCAATGCTAGAACCGATAGAAATAGACGGCGCAATGGTTAGTAAAGCAACTTTACATAATATGCGTTATATAATTGATCTCGACTTAGAGATTGGTTGTAGAGTAGAAGTCATACGAAGTGGAGAAATTATCCCTCGTATCGTTCGGAGAGTTTAGTTGCTAGACACATATCTCACACCCATCATTATGTTTAGCTTCGTTACAGTAGTAGTATTACTATTACGGTGGTGGACTGAACTATGAGTGGAGTACAAAACACATGACAAGAACTTGGGTTATATTAAAACACGCTCTCGGCTCATTTGATGAGGAAGATGGCTATAATAGAAGAAACGAAAATGCAATAGGTCTTATAAGATTTATTATTGTACTTACAAATCTACTTTGTGCTGTATTTATTATGGCAAATGTAGTACATAACTGGTAATATGATAAATTATTGGCATTGTTTTCCTTCTGCTTTTCCAAAAGAAAAATGTGAAGAACTAAAAGAGATTTATAAATCAGAAAAAACTGTGCAGGGAGTAGTTGGACCAAAGCAAGAAGTAGTAAAA
>Ga0209091_10003833_pt1 | contig 11964 bp, 7 predicted proteins | sample ArcticOcean_MG_C_6_FD_187438 | JGI IMG/M metagenome (GOLD analysis project Ga0209091, IMG submission 187438) | Marine microbial communities from western Arctic Ocean - ArcticOcean_MG_CB8_128 (SPAdes) (version 2) | ecosystem: Environmental > Aquatic > Marine > Oceanic | place: Arctic Ocean...
GAATCCTTCATTAAATATGAATGAGGTTGCAACTATTTGGTCAGATGAATATGATGCGGTAGTAAAACGAGGAAAGGATTTCCTAAATATGGAATCGGTTCAAAAAGGTAATAAAGAGTTAACTAAAGCACTTTTCCAAATTGCATTACTAAAAGGATTAGCAACTCCACCTGGTGTTGACTTCTCATTGGTAAATGAATTTGGCAATGGTGTAAAGGCATATTGGGTTGGTGCACAAATGAATCCATTCCCAATACCATTAATCCCAGCGCCAGGTACAATACAAAATATAGCAGTTAATTCGAATATAGCACTTAACCCAGGTACTTGGCCAATGTATCCACCATTAAAACCTGCAAGTAAACAAGTGATAATGGTAAATATGTTTATACTAGCAGCTACAGTACATTTATTTAGTGTAGGTGGGATTATACAAACAACATCATTATACCCATCAGCACCATCGCCTATCCCATCACCAGGAGTTATATCTTGGACTGGTTATTTAATACCACCAAATATTCCTATACCAAACATAAACTTCCCATCGGATGATGGTAGTGAGCCAGCTGTTATTAATAAGGGTGTTGTTGATGATATTAGTGAATTGGCACCACCACAAGAATATGTAATTGATGATAGTGATAACCCTACATTACAAAATGTAATAGATTCAACAATACCAAATGATGTAATTGATGAAGAATTAGAAAATATTCTACCAGATTTAGTACAACAAATAGAAATGGGTGGAACAAAGTGTGAATAAAAATCAAAAAACAATAAAACAAATATTTATATAGAAAGGAAAACATTAGAACGATGAATACTGATAAATTAGTAAAAGCAATACAAATAATAGTTAAGGAGGAAATCAAAGTGATTCTTCCTACACTAGTCAAAGAAGGTGTAAAGAAAGAAATGGCAAAGTTGTTAAGAGAAAACAAACAACTTAAAAAAGCCATAACACCAAAGCAACCAACATTTATGGATAATAATGTTGAGGAAAGACCAATCCAAACAGAAAGAGTTTTAAGTAAAAACCCAATGTTAAACAAGGTATTACAACAAACACAACCACTTAGTATAAGTGAAAATACATCTAGAAGTGTATTAGATAGACAACCACCTGCTTATGCTGGTGCACCAACTGAAGTTTCTGAAAGAACAATGGAGTTTGATTCAAACTCAACTCATACATTGGGAGCACAAAGTATAGCTGATAAAATGGGTTATGGTGATATGAAACCAACTGGAGTTAAATCTGGATTAGGAGTATCAACTGGACTAGCTGGGTTGGATAGAGTTTTAAATAGAGATAATTCTCAGTTAATAAAAGCTTGGGATAAATCAAAAGGTCCTTGGAGACCTGGAATGTAATATAGATTATGGCAGTTGAGTTAGGAAGAAGAATCGTTAAAGATACCAAATCGTATAGTAGTTATGCAATTGGTATTACTTTACCATTACAATTTGGTGAGAATACCTTCGAGCAATCTTTTCAAACCAAAGACCAGATTAAATCAAATATTAAAAATCTTCTACTTACTAAAAGAGGTGAACGTATTTTACAACCTCAATTTGGTAGTGGTTTACAATCATTATTATTTGAACCAAATGTAGATGATTTAGAAGGTAGAATTGAAGATACTATAAATGATAGTTTAAAACAATGGTTACCATATGTTACAGCTGACGAGATTAATATTGAATCAACTGATGAATTGAGAGATAACAACAAAATAAATGTTTCAATTAAATTTAAAATAGGAGACGATATTAATTTAGAAACTCTAACATTCACGGTGCAGGGATAATACGATATGGCAATAACAAAAACATCAAAGAACTTTAAGAACAAGGGTAAAGACATAAAATATCTTAACAAAGATTTTGGTGCCTTTAGGGGTAATCTAATAGAGTTCGCTAAAACTTACTTCCCAAAAACATATTCTGATTTCAATGAGTCATCACCTGGTATGATGTTTATTGAAATGGCATCATATGTTGGTGATTCGCTTTCATATTATGTAGATGATACTTTAAAGGAATCGTTAATGGTTCACGCTGATGATATTGAGAATGTAATAGCACTTTCACAATACTTAGGATACAAACCCAAAGTATCAGCACCAGCAGTAACAACCCTTTCCGTTTACCAACTACTACCATCAATAGGAGCTGGTTCAGATAATACGTTTGATACAACTTACTTTTTGAGAATTAAAGAAGGTATGAGAAGTGAGTCTACTAATGGAATAGAATTTATTACTCAAGATGTTGTAGATTTTTCTGATGATAGAGATAGAGAAATTACAATATATCAAAGAGATGGGGTTAGTGGTGAACCTACATTCTATTTAGTTAAAAAACAAGTTCAAACAATATCAGCTGCAATAAAAACACAAGAAGTGACATTTGGTGCGTTTAAAGAGTTCCAAAGTATTGAATTGGCCGATACTGATATTATAGATATATATGATGTGAGGGATTCCGATGGAAATAAATTTTATGAAGTTCCTTATTTAGCACAAGAGTTAGTATTTACAGATTACCCAAATACTGAAAACAATGACCCTGATTTATTTCAATTTAAAGAAACAACACCATATATCTTAAACACACTTAAAACATCTCGTAGATTCGTAAAACAAGTAAACCCAAACAGTACAACGACTATTCAGTTTGGAAGTGGAGACCCTACTGTTAGTGAGGAAACAATAATTCCATCTTTTAAAAATGTAGGATTGGGATTGCCTAATTCTATTTCTAAATTAGAAGAATCATTTGACCCAACTAACTTTTTGAAAACTAAAACATATGGAACATCCCCATCTAATACAACTATGACTGTAAAGTATTTAGTTGGTGGTGGTGTTGAATCAAATGTTAAGAAAGGTACAATTACTCAAATTAATGGAGTTGAGTACGAGGAGGATATAGAATTATTCACATTGGCCCAATTGGGTGTATATAATGCAGCTAAGAACTCAATAGCAATTGATAACGAAGTTCCTGCAACGGGTGGTAAGGGTGGTGATACGATTGAAGAGATTAGACAAAATGCATTAGCAAATTTTGGTTCACAAAATAGAGCAGTAACATCAAAGGATTATCAGATAAGAGCTTTATCAATGCCAACTAAGTTTGGAGCTATTGCAAAAGCATACGCTACGGCAGATGGTACACTAGATAACAATTCACCGTCTTCTATTTTAGCCTCACCAAATGCTCTTAAAGAGTTTACTGATTTAGTTGAGGGATTTGTAAATAAACCAGAGGAGGAAGAACCCAATAGAAAATCTATTCAAGAGGAAATAAAAAAATTCTTAGTTGGTAAGACTTCAAATAATAATGAAAAGAATAATCCATTTGCAATAAATCTTTATTTATTAGGATATGATTCAAACAAAAAATTATCAGTTCTTAATAGAGCAGTAAAAGAAAATTTAAAAACATATTTAACTGAATATAAAATTCTAACTGATGGTATAAATATTAGTGATGGATTTATAATCAACATAGGGGTAGAATTTGAAATAGTAACATTAAAGAATTATAATAAAAGTGAAGTACTATCAGAATGTATAGCTGAATTAAAAGAGTATTTTACCATAGATAGTTTCACATTTAATAATACGATTAACATTTCTGAATTAGAATTGATTGTAGCAAATGTTGATGGAGTTAGTTCAGTTCCAAAATTAAAAATTGTAAATAAGTGTGGTGGTCAATACGCAGATAATTCATACAATGTAGAAGCGGCTATTAAAGATAAGATATTATATCCATCTTTAGACCCATCGGTTTTTGAAATTAAATATCCAGATTCGGACATAAAAGGAAGAGCAAAATAATGGCATACTATTTTCTAACAGCATCAAAAGATGCATCGGTTTACCTACAACAACCAGACCAAAACGCTGGTTTAGATGAGGTATTGGAAGTAAGTAAGGTTTACTATGGTGGTGTTAAAGATGTATCAAGAGCATTCATTAAATTCGATACCAGTGGATTCTCATCATCACTATCAGCCGGTAGTGTTGGTTTCGAAGAAGCTAAACTTATATTAAAAGAAACTGAATCCGAGGAAGTTCCTTTGGAATTCAATATTAACATTTATCCAGTATCCCAAAGTTGGGAGATGGGAAAGGGTACTCGATTTGATAAAATAGAAACATCTGGTATAACATGGAATTATAGAGAAGGCGATTCATCACTTAGATGGGTTAACAATATAGTGGGAGGACTTCCAGTTTTTGCTGCAAACTCAACTGGTTCTTTTGCTGGTAAAGGTGGTGTTTGGTATTCTAACTTAAATAGTTCACAAGAATTTACATATAAAACAGAAGATATTAATGCCGATGTAACTACCATTTTCCAAAGTTGGTTAAGTGGTTCTATTGATAATCAGGGATTAATAATAAAACATGAAAATTCATCCGAAGAAGATACCAATGATTATGGAATCTTAAAGTTCTTTAGTAAAGAAACAAATACAATACATCAACCAAAGGTCAGAATAGGCTGGAATGATGTATCATTTGCAACAGGTTCATTAACCGAACTTACATCAGAAGAAATTAAAGTTGGCATCAGAAATTTCAAAAAACAATATAAAGTAAATACAACACCTAAATTTAGAGTAGTTGGTAGAGATTTATATCCAACAAAAACATTCTCATCTACGGCACAATATGGCATAAGTAAATTCTTACCAACAACATCATATTATCAAGTAAGTGATTATCATTCAGGTGAAGTAATGATTCCATTTAGTAATTACACAAAATTAAGTTGTGATACAGAGGGTAACTTCTTTAAACTGAATTTATCTAATTGGGAAGTTGATAGAGTATATAACATAGAATTTAAAATTACAATTAGTGGAGTTGATTATTTCTTTGATAACGATTACACATTTAGTTTAATTTCATAATAACAAATGAAGAATAGCGGTTTAAAAAATGAGGCACAAGTTGCTAAGATATTTGTAAGTGGTTCGGTTGCTTTACCACAAACAAATGATAATGGTGTGCGCTTATTTAAAGAATCTGATTTAACTGATGGTATTATAAGTGGTAAATTAACAAGACCTAAATATAATACAAGTGAGTTAAAGAAATCAGTCGATACTACTATATTTGAACTTCTACCAAATGATGCACCTATCGGAGACCCAATGGTTCTTCGTTCAATATATGAGGCTGCATTAAAAAGAATAGATGAATTAAATGCTCTATTAGAAAGATTAAATGTTACTATTGGTGAGAGAGATGCAACGATAGCAGAATTACAAAGTATTATAGAACAGCTTAGAATTGAATTAGAGAATGAGCAATTAAAAGCAAATATAGCAAGTCAACAATCTACAATTTCAAATCAACAAATTGGCGAAACAACAATTGATTTACAAAACGCAATACAAAATTCAATTAACGAAGCAATCGCAAGAGTATCGTTAACTGCTAGAGTTGAGGCATTATTACAAGAAAACGAATCATTAAGAGAACAATTATTTGGATTGGCTGCTCAAACGGCAGAAGGTGCTATTAGTGGAGGTGATAATGGATTTACTGTTAAGGTAAATAATGGAGATGGTGATGCAGGACAATTATCAGCTGATTTATGGGCTAAGTGTAGTGCTAAAGATGCCGGTTCTCGTAAAATGACAAATACATTAGAGGTGAGTAACGTTACTACTGATAATAAAATAACTAAAATAGAATTTGTATTTGATGGAGACCCTAAATGGTTCACAGTTAAATCAGGAGCAAGTTCAATTGAACCTGAAACTTCGGAAACATATGATTGTGAATTTAATAATTCAGTAATTGGTACATCTAAGAAAAAGGGTATTTCACCAAGAAGAAAAACAATTGGTTGGAAAGGAAAAGGGCAGAATCATACTGGACTGGCACTAAAAGTTAAAGTTACATTTGCCGATGCAAGTAAGGATGAAGTATCTATACAAACTGATTTAAGAAAAAATAGAGGTTAATAATGGCAATTAAAACATTTAAAGAAATAATAGATAATAAAGGGTATCGAATCTCTACTAAAGATAGAGAGATTTTCGAAGAAGGTACCCTGCAATCATTTTTTGGATTTTCTGATTCGGATATGATTGAATTTATTGTATATGATGCCAATGAAAACCAATTACCTCAAGGTGATGAAGGTAAGTTAGTTAGATATGTACCACTTAGTTCACAAAACATTAAAGATTATTTTTTAATTGCAGATGGAACAAAATTTCAAGCGTTTCAATTTCCAAATGAGTATTTTATAGATGCGGAGAGATTGATTAAAGAAGCTGGATATAACAATGGTATATTTAAAACTGAAATAACCTTATTAAATAAAAGAGTTGGATATGATACCATAAATGAAAAATTATGGATTCAAGAAATATCTCCATCTAGAAATGAAATACGAGTATTACCTCTTATGAATGAGGTATCTAAGAAAACTGATTTGTTCGCTAGATATAACATAATGAAAGAGGGTTCTAATTTTAGAGATGATATTATTCCTTACGTTGGTAGCTTTGTAGATATGGTTAACCCAATGGAAGTTAGTGGATTTGTTAAAAAAACGTATGGTGAAAAATGGTACAATAACTTTGTAGCAGAATTTGGTATAAGTGGATTTGAATCTATGGTTACTCGAATCTTCAACACTTTCAGAAAATCAGTTTATAATGAATTTTCAAATAGAGTATCATCAATTGGTGATATAAATTATGGTAAAGAAAAACCAATCAAACCTTCAATAAGATTTTCAAAAGAAGATGTGTATAAAGTATCACAAAGAATACTTATAGAATGTGTTGATAAATTTTTACCAAGGAGAGTGATGCAAGCTCAAACGGAAGTTGATAATGTATTTGAAGCTAGTATAGATAAAATAAGTGAAGTTATTAATTCAAGAGAATCTGATGTTGTAATTAAAGCTAATGTTCCTTCAATTGAAGTAACTGAAACTAAAGATACAAACGATACTGATGATGTGACGGAAGATGCAAATAATAAATTAGATATTTTAATCAAAAAGGAAGTACCAAAGGAATTTCCTATACCTGATTTCAAAAAACCAAATCCAATAAAAAGTAAATCAAAAAATGTTTTCAAACGAATGTTTGGATTAGATGAAAGAATGAGACCTAATTTTGGTGGTTCATCTACTACCCAAGTAATGTCATCTGATATTAATGACCCAAATTCATCTTATAATAAGAACGTTAAACCTGATAGAAACTAATGGCTGTAAGAAGAATACAATACGATGAAACTGGCAACGGGGGAAACTCTGGTGACAATAATGTGGATAACATTGACAATGGTGGCTCAGGTGGTGGAGGATACTCTGGTGGAAGTGGTGGTTCTGGTGGTGGAAGTGGTGTAACAACAAATACTTATGTATTTTCTATTCAAGTTAATGAGGATACATTCAGTTCATTTGTAAACAACTCAATTCAACCAACACCTAAAGTTGTAAGAATTACAAAAGAAAGTTTAGCAGTAGGTCCTAAAAAGATTGAAGTAAAGAAAAAAGGTTATGTAGCACAAGAGTGTTATATAATTAGTATGATAGATGATGATGTTCCAATTATAGATAGACCAAATGGAGAATCTCCATTGGGATTAAATCAAAAACAAATACAAGTACAAAAATATATAGGAGATACGTTAGATGGCCCAGCTAGAATTATACAAAGTTCTACAAGAGATTTAATATTTACTTTAAATCAAGCTGAAATAATAGATACCCCCAAGTTACATAAAATAAAGTTTAATATTAGTGGAAAGGGCTCGCCTGTCAGTATTCTAAAAAATTCAACTAAAAACGCAGAGTTTTTCCCAATTGCTGGAGAAACAAATTATAAAGATATAAGTGGTACTACATATAAAATTACTTCATCGGATTCTAAGTTATTTAGAATAACCGATATGGTGATAAACAAAGTTGGTGCTTCTTTCAAAGAATTAAAAGCAGAACCAAATGAAAGTTTGGAAGCACTTATAACTTTGAATGCAACTTATGTTGTATCAATTACTACTGAAAAAGTAGAACCTGCACTACCTGCATTAAATCCAATAATTTCTTTAGTAAAAGATGAAGAAAGACGATATAATATAAACACAAAAGCTGGAGTTCCATTACTTATACAAAGGAACTCTGATGTAAAGGCAATAACATTGATTATTGGAGATGATGTTATGGAATTTGATGATTTGGGTGATAATAATGTTGTTGGTATAACAATACCCGAAACTTCATTTAAAAAAATAGGAAAATATGAAATAAAATTATTCCCATTTTCATTTGAAGATTATGAAAATTCAATAAGAGAAGAAGTTGAAGAAGATACTGATACTGATTTGGAAGAAGTCATAATAACACCAAAGAAGAAAAAGAAAAAGGTACTCCCAAAGGAAGAAATAAAAATTCCAGACGAGAAACCTGAAGATTTATATAATCCATATAATCGGGCTGGTGGTAGAACCGAGAATAATGATGGTAGAAATGATAGGAATGACCAGGGTGGTAGACCAGATAATCAGATTAGGGATAATAACATATATAGATAATGGCTAAGAGAAGAAGAAGAGGATTGTTTAGAAAAAAGTTAGAATTGGGTTCTAAGAAATCTTCTGTGTCTAAAGCTAAGCCTATAACAAAGCCTGTTAACAAACAGAACTTCCCAACTAAACCAACTAACAAATTAGGATTAGAAGTAGTCAAACCAATCAAAGGAGATGTAAGTAGAATTGAGGATACGTTAGATATTGTAAGTAAATTGGATAATGGTGTAACTGATAGTGAAACAACCAATATATTCGATAGAGTTATTAGTTTAACTATTAATGTAGTCGATGCAGTATCTGTAAAAGTTCCTGACATTAGAAGTATTAGTTATCCTAAATTAGTTAAAGGAGCAGATTTCATTGGATACGATGTAGATTTCAAAATATCCTTTAACTCAATACATGCAACCTATATAAAAGTATTCATAGGTAACTCAACTGATTTTATCAGAGTATCTCCAAATGATAGTAGAGAGAGTATTAGCGGACTATCCAAAAATATAAAGAAACGAAAATTAAAAAATCAAAAACAAATAAGAAATCTTTCCGTAGTAACTTTAAACGTAAAAGATTTAATTGAAAGATATAACGTTGAAGTATTTGATGAAGGTGATAAAGTAAAAATCCCAATAATATTAATACCTGTAAATGAAGAAGGTAGAGAGGCAGTTGAAGGAAAAAAAGAAATAGTACCTATTGTATTTGATAAAGGTGATTTCAATATACCAAGACAAGTTGCAATCAATAGATTAGCAGAAGGATTTATTTCTCAATTTTCAAATTGTGAGTTTGATGAATCAAATTACTTAACAAACTTATTACACTTAGGTGATGGTAATAACCAAGTAATTACAACTTGGGTAGGTAGTGAAGACAGTTTAATTCTAAAATTATACGAACCACTACCAGCAAATATTACAACAAACCAAAAAGTTTGGATTACAAAAATTCAATCTAAACCCATAATTGATACTATAAATTTAGTTGGTGATGGTGACCATTATTGTCCACCATTACAAGGTCCTAACTTTTCATTAGAAGTTGATAATGGACTTGGATATCAGATATATGATGACTTACTAGCTAGTGGCTCGGCAACAAATACATCGTTAATTCAAAAGTATATTACTAATACTGGTATTGATACTGAAAAGTTGAACATACAATATGCAGCTGGTTCTAATTTTAATTTTGATAACTTTGTACACTTCGGTTCTGCTGAAGAACGAATTAAAAACTTTTGGTATAAAATAGAATTATTAGAATCATACCAATCTAAATTTATTGAACTAACAGATACTCAGGTAGAATTAGGATTTGTTGCAGCAGAAGGAACTGGTCAAGACAATTACATTATCATAACAGAAGCTTCTGATAACTTACAATTAGATGGTATACTTACAAGTGCACAAACTGCAGTTGAATCTACTAAACAATTAAATAATATAAATAACTTAATTGGTTCGTTTGATGGATTTGAAAATTACCTATACACATCAACTTCCGATATAGGATATCCTAAAAACGGAGCAAGTATTAGAGCATCAACAGATTCATTATCACTAGCTTGGTATAATTCTGCAGTGACTGATGCTTCATTATTCGATAGAAACAATGTAGATTACCTTAACAACAATCTTCCAGAATTTATTAGAGAAGATTATCAGAATGAGGACTTTATGTTGTTTATGGATATGCTAGGACATCACTTTGATGTTATATGGGTTTACATAAACGGATTAAATAATATAAGAAAACCAGAACATAAATCTGATTTAGGATTTTCAAATGATTTGGTTTATAGTTTATTAGAATCATTAGGATGGGAAGGTAAGAAAGCTTACGATTCTCAAAACCTATGGGAATATGCATTAGGTCAATATAAAGATGGTACACAAAAATATAGTAGAAGTCTAAAAGATGCAAATGAGGAAATTTGGAGAAGAATTCTAAATAACTTACCTTACTTATTAAAACATAAAGGAACGGCTCGTTCTTTAAAAGCAGTAATGGCTTGTTATGGTGTTCCACAATCACTCCTTACAATTATGGAGTTTGGTGGACCAACTGACCCAACTGATGGTGGTACACAACCATTTACTTTTGAAGATAGAACATCTGCATTAAAATTTGAAGGTTCACAAGATATTATACTCCCTTGGAAGGAAACCCAATTATCGGGTTCATTGTCAACGATTGAGATGAATCTTAAATTCAATGGGTCTCGGAATCATAACCTAGTAAAACAAACAGATGGCATATATACTTATTTTGAACTAGAAGCAATTCAAACTACTGGTTCATTTGGTAAAATAAAATTTTCGGTTTCATCTAGTGCTGCTGTATATTCATTAGAGACACCTGAAAAGAAAATATTCGATGGTAAATATAAAACAATAGCTATTACTCGTGAACTTACTGGCGCCACATCAAATCTAAATCTTTATTTAAAAGAATCATTAGATGATAGGTTAATAATAAACGAAAAAATATCTTCTAATGTAAATCAAACATTACAATGGGGTGGTAGTGGTGGTTCTAACCTAGTAATAGGAAGTGCATCTATGTTATCATTGGATGAATTCAGACTTTGGACAGATGCACTAGATGATAATATAATTACTAATCATACAAAACAACCAGATTCAATTGCTGGCAATAACTACACTGCTTCATCTGAAGATATGTTAGTTAGATTTGATTTTGAATATCCTAAAAACAGATTTGTATCACCATCTATTTTAAATGTTGCCATTAGTGGTGAGTATGGGTTACCAACTGCATCCTTAAATAATTTCTCTAATCAATCAACATATCCTTACAATCACGAAGTATATGAAAGGAGTGTAACTGCACAAGTTCCATCTTTAGGATTTAACCAAGCAGACAAGATTAGATTTGAATCTCAAACTTTAGTTACTGATTTATCATACAAAGTAAGAGCAACTAAAAAATCATTAGACACTGCACCAGTCGATTCATCTAGGTTGGGATTATTCTTCTCACCAATTAAAGAGTTGAATATGGATATTATCAAATCGTTTGGTAATTTCAATATAGATAATTACATAGGAGCTCCAGAAGATGATTATAAAGATGAATATACGGAATTAACAGATGTACGAAATTATTATTTCAAACGATTAAATAGAGATATTTACGAATATATTAGATTAATAAGATATGTTGATAAATCTTTATTCGATGTATTAGAGGATTTGGTTCCTGCTAGAGCAAAAGTTTCTAAAGGTTTATTAATTGAACCACATTATTTAGAAAGAAGTAAAACTAAGTGGACAAAACCAACATCCGAATTAGAAAGCGGCAACGTTATTGGTGAGTATCAATCTAATGTAATAGTAGCTTCCATAGA
>Ga0209091_10003841_pt1 | contig 11946 bp, 11 predicted proteins | sample ArcticOcean_MG_C_6_FD_187438 | JGI IMG/M metagenome (GOLD analysis project Ga0209091, IMG submission 187438) | Marine microbial communities from western Arctic Ocean - ArcticOcean_MG_CB8_128 (SPAdes) (version 2) | ecosystem: Environmental > Aquatic > Marine > Oceanic | place: Arctic Ocean...
AGTGTTTTTAATCCTAAATTCTACGCTCTGTATTCTCTCTTTTATCATCAAATAAAAGTTATATTTGCGGACTATTTTTTTACAACATGCGCAAACTCTTATATCTACTCTCAATCTTACTTTTTACCTCAACTGTTTTTGCGCAAACCGGAAACATCAGAGGATTTGTCTATGAAAAAAGTAGCGGGGAGCCAATCATGTTCTGTAGTGTATTTTTAAAAGGAACAACTATTGGAGCTGCTACTGACATTAATGGAATGTATAATATTTCAAAAGTAAAAACTGGCGACTACACTTTAATGGTTACTTACATAGGCTATGACACTTCATCTGTAAACATCACCTTAAAATCAGGGCAAATACTTACCCAAAATCTACAAATTTCTGAATCGAGCGTACAGCTAAATGAAGTGAGAATTTCTGCCGAAAGAACTGAAATGAGAACAGAAGTAAAGGCAGCTGTTATTAAAATCACTAAACAAGATATGGAAATGATTCCAACCATTGGTGGTGAGCCTGATTTAGCACAGTATCTGCAAGTAATTCCCGGAGTTGTTTTCACAGGTGACCAAGGGGGCCAACTATACATTAGAGGAGGTTCTCCAATACAAAATAAAGTATTGCTTGATGGCATGATTATTTACAGCCCATTTCACTCCATTGGTTTATTTTCAGTTTTTGATACAGATATCATCAGAAACACAGATGTATATACCGGAGGATTTAATGCTGAATATGGAGGGAGAATTTCCTCTATTATGGACATCAAAACTATTGATGGAAATAAGAAAAAATTTGGAGGAAAATTATCAGCTAACACGTTTAGCTCCAAACTTTTTTTAGAGGGACCTTTAAGTAAGAGCGGAAAATCATCATTTGTGTTTTCAGCAAAAACTTCATATTTAGATAAAAGCTCAGAGCTACTATACAAACATCCTATCCTGTATTTTGATAAAAAAGGGATGCCTTACTCTTATACAGATTTATATGGAAAATATTCTTTACAGGGAAATAATGGAAGTAAAGTAAATGTATTCGGATTCAATTTTCAGGATAATGTAAATTATGAAGGTATCTCAGAATTGAATTGGATTTCCAAAGGGATTGGATCAGAATTCATCTTAATTCCAGGAGGTTCTCCTATACTGATTGAAGGAAATTTTGCATATTCATCTTATAAGGTATCATTGGACGAGCAAGCAAGCAAATTAAGAGAAAGTGGGATTAATGGGTTTAACATGGGTTTTGATTTTACTTATTTTCAACCTAAGGGGAAAATCAAATACGGCTTTGACATACATGGATTCTCTACTGATTTCACTACCTATAATTCTGTAAATTCTAAAATTGAACAGAATGAAAATACTTCAGAGTTCTCAGCTTATATCAATTATCAGTTTAGTGGCACTCGTTTTATCATTGAACCTGGTTTTCGATTACAAAAATATACTTTAGGTATATCACCAGAACCAAGATTAGGAATGAAGTATATAGCAAGTGAGCGAATGCGATTTAAAGTTTCATCAGGATATTATTCTCAAAACATTCTAAGCACAACTTCCGACAGAGATGTAATAAATTTATTTTCTGGCATCATTTCCTCCCCTGAAGAGATTCCTGATCAAGCAGATGGCACTCCTTATCAACAAAAATTTCAAACAGCAAGACACCTAATTGCAGGCGTGGAATACGATATCAGTAGAAGGATTGATTTTCAAGTGGAGGGGTATATAAAAGACTTTACACAGCTTACAAACATCAACCGAAATATGACTTCCAATACTGATGATGAGTTTATTATTGAAACTGGTATAGCAAAAGGGGTAGATGCATTGATTAAATTTAAAAGCAAAAAACTATACATCTGGGCAGTATACTCTCTTGGTTTTATCACTAGAAATGATGGCAATAGCACTTATCATCCACACTTTGACAGGAGGCATAATGTCAACTTTGTTACTTCTTATAAATTTGGCAAAAACGAAAGCTGGAAAGCTGATATGAGATGGAATTTAGGCTCAGGATTCCCATTTACACAAACGCAAGGGTTTTATGAGAACCTAACTTTTTCTGGGGGTATAAATACTGATTATACAACTACAAACGGAGAGTTAGGCATTGAATATGCTGAATTGAATGAAGGAAGGTTGCCTTACTATCACAGGTTAGATGCATCTATTTCCAAAAGAATTAAGCTAAATAAGAGTTCAATCCTTGACATGACCTTCTCGGTTACCAATGCTTATAACCGAGAGAACATCTTTTATTTCAACCGAGTAAAATACGAAAGAGTAGATCAACTTCCGATTATGCCTAGCTTTGGAGCAAGTATCACATTCTAAACTACTGAGAGAGGTTAAAAACTTTTAATAAAAGGTTTCTCAAAAAAAGAATAATCACTTACAAATAGTATTTTTGCAAAAACAAAAACTACTGGAAACTGTGAGTAAATCTCCTGTAAAATACATATTCGTAACTGGCGGTGTAACATCATCCTTAGGAAAAGGAATCATCTCTGCATCCTTAGGTAAATTACTTACTGCAAGAGGATATTCTGTAACTATTCAAAAATTGGACCCTTATATTAATGTGGATCCAGGAACTATGAATCCTTACGAACATGGAGAATGTTATGTGACAGATGATGGTGCAGAAACAGATTTGGATTTAGGTCATTATGAACGATTTTTAAACCATAGCACTTCACAAGCTAACAATGTAACTACTGGCAGAATTTACCAAACCGTTATTCAGAAAGAAAGAAAAGGAGACTACCTTGGTAAAACAGTTCAGATTATTCCGCATATTACTGATGAAATAAAAAGAAGAGTACAATTACTTGGTAATACCGGAAAATACGATTTTGTAATTACAGAAATTGGAGGGACAGTGGGGGATATTGAAGCCTTACCTTACATTGAGGCGGTTAGACAGTTAAAATGGGAGCAAGAAGACACAACATTATTTATTCATTTAACATTAATCCCCTACCTAGCTGCTGCGGGGGAATTAAAAACAAAACCAACACAACACTCGGTAAAAACTTTACTTGAGGCGGGAGTACAGCCAGACATCTTAGTGTGCCGTACTGAACATCCAATTGGTTCTGAAATAAAAAGAAAAATAGCAAGGTTTTGTAATGTTGAGCTAGATGCCGTTATTGAGTCAATGGACGTTTCTACCATATATGAAGTCCCTTTACTTATGCAGAAAGAAGGACTTGATAAAGTAGTTTTACGAAAATTAGGATTAGAGGATAATGCTGAAGTAAAATTAGAACAATGGTGCAATTTCTTAGAAAGATTGCAAAATCCAAAGAAAGAAATTACAATAGGATTAGTGGGTAAGTATGTTGAACTACAGGATGCTTATAAATCTATTACAGAATCTATTATTCATGCAGGGACAGAAAATGCTTGTAAAGTAAAGGTAGACTGGATTCATGCTGAAGAAATAAATAGTGACAATGTATCTAGTAAATTTGCTGGACTAAGTGGAATATTGGTGGCTCCTGGTTTTGGCGGCAGAGGAGTAGAAGGAAAGATTATAGCTATACAATACGCTAGAGAAAATAACATCCCATTTTTGGGAATTTGCCTTGGGATGCAATTGGCAGTAATTGAATTTGCTCGCAATATATTAGGACACTCAGATGCTAGCTCAACAGAAATGAATGAGCAAACCTCTACGCCTGTCATCAACTTAATGGACAAACAAAAAGAAGTAACTGAGAAAGGTGGTACTATGCGATTAGGCGCTTATGATTGCTTGCTTACTAAAGGTTCAAATGCTTATAATTCCTATAAAACTATTAACATTCAAGAACGGCACCGCCATAGATTTGAATTCAATAATAAATATAAAAATGAGCTTGAAAAAGCAGGAATGATTGCCACTGGAATTAATACAGAAAACAATCTTGTAGAAATTGTAGAAATACCGTCTCACCCATGGTTCTTGGGCGTACAATTTCATCCTGAATACAAAAGCACAGTAGTGAACCCTCATCCACTTTTCTGTGGGTTTATTGAAGCCTGTAGCAAAAACAAAAAATAGAGTTAAACAATGAAGCAATACGATAAAAATTCACTAATTGGTTTTGCATTAATGGCTCTCATTCTGATAGTATTCAATACTTTCTTCTTTCCAGAACCAGAAATTCCGCAAGAACAGGCGCCACCTGCAGTCCCTACTGAAACCGTTATTACAGAAACCCAACTTAGTGAAACTACCATTACATCCACTCTTCCTGAAGTAAATGATTCCATTGTAAGTAAAGAGTTACAAGCAACTTACGGAATATTTGCCGCAGCTGCAACAGTGACAGAAGGAGAGCACGTTATTGAAAACGATAAATTAAAAATTACAGTATCAAACAAAGGAGGTAGAATTACTTCTGCAATAATTAGAGAGGGGCCTAATGGAGAGAAATATAAAAAATATGACTCGCTAAGAGTTAAAACTCAAGAAGACCCTTTAGGGGATTCTTCTTTAGAACTTGATTTGTTTGATGCTAATAGCTCAAGATTTAACCTTCAATTTACAACTGGCCAAATCATCAATACAGCTGATTTGTATTTTGCAGGAACAGAGATTGACGATCATACCTTAAGTATGAAATTAATGGCAGACAACAACCATTATGTAGAATACTTATATACCCTAACGGAGGACACAAATGGGGATGATGATTACCTAATTGATTTTGATATCAATTTTGTAGGTATGGAAAACATCATTCCTTCAGGCGTAAATTATATGAATTTGGAGTGGCAAATGAAAACGCCACAAACAGAAAAAAGTAAGACCAATCAAGACATGTACACGGGTATTCAGTACCAGTACAGTTCTGACAAAGAAGTTGATTATTTGAGTTTTAGCTCAGATGATGATGATGAGATAAATGCACGTCTAAATTGGGTGGCATTCAAACAACAGTTTTTCAGTGCTATCTTTATTGATAAAGATGGATTTGAAAAACCAACAACATTAACTTCTACAACAAATCCTGATATTGAAAGTAAAGATCCTGGATTCATTAAAGACTTAGCTGCTAATTTTAAATTACCGTACAACCATAATCGAGATGAAAAGTTAAGTTTCCAATTCTATTTTGGCCCTAATCATTATAAAACTTTAGAGTCTTACAATTCAGGGTTTGACGAATTAGTACCTTTAGGTTGGGGTATCTTTGGTTGGGTAAATAAGTACATCACTATCAATATTTTTGATTTCTTAAGCAAGTATTTTTCTTCTTACGGATTGATAATTCTTCTACTAACTCTTATTATTAAAATCGGACTTGCTCCTTTTACTTACAAAGCATTTTTGTCACAAGCAAAAATGAAAGTGTTAAAGCCAGAAATTGATAAACTTAACGAAAAACATAAGAAAAAAGATCCAATGAAAGCCCAAAAAGAAACTATGGGGCTTTACCGAAAAGCAGGTGTAAACCCAATGGGAGGTTGTTTACCAATGCTCTTTCAGTTTCCAATACTAATTGCCCTATTCCGTTTCTTCCCTTCTTCCATAGAGTTAAGGCAAAAAAGCTTCCTTTGGGCTGATGATTTATCGTCTTACGATTCTATCTTTGCATGGGACGTAGAGATTTGGGGGCTGTCTTCATTATATGGAAATCATATTAGTTTGTTTACGTTACTTATGACCATTTCTACTTTGATGTATACACATATGAATTCATCAACTATGGCATCAACAGGGCCAATGGCACAAATGAAATGGATGATGTACTTGATGCCAATTATGTTCCTGGGCTTTTTTAATAATTATGCTGCCGGATTAAGTTATTACTACTTTTTGGCAAATATGTTCACTTTCACTCAACAATATTTCATGAAACGCTTTATTGATGAAGATACCATATTAGCTCAGCTGGAAGCAAATAAACTGAAACCTGCCAAACCAAAATCTAAGTTCCAAAAGAAATTAGAGGAAATGCAAAAAAAGCAAGAACAACAAATGAAAAAGAAAAAATAATTTGAATAAACTATTTTTGATATTGTTTAGCATTTTGCTCTCCTGTGGATTGATAAAAAAAGCAAACACATCAGAAATAGAACTTATTATTTCCTTGCAAAGAACAGCCTGCTTTGGCACTTGCCCTATTTATAAAATTGAAATTTTCTCGGATGGTAGTGGTATTTATACCGGCACACGATTTGTTGAAAATATAGGAATTACTGAATTTAGTTTATCTAAAACTCAACTGAGCTTAATTTTAACACAAGCTGAAGATATTGGCTTTACAAATATGAAAGGGGAATATAGCGAACCCATTAGTGATTTGCCTACTACCTTTATACAAATTAAAGATAAAAAAATTAGGGATTATACTGGCGCACCTAAAACGCTAAAAAATCTAGAAAACCTGATTGACCAATTGTATCAAAAGGCCCTTAAGGAGTAAGATGCTTGTAATAGTATTAAACCTTAGCTTTCGTAAGAAAATCTACAACTGAAATTTTCATTATTTTTTTAAATAATTTTATTATATTAGCCAAAAAAGTAATAAAATGAAAAATTTAATGAAATTATCTCTATGCTTACTATCTTTTACCTTTTTACTGGTTTCTTGCGGAGAATCCTCAACAAAAGGAAATTGGACTTCTGCTGATATAGAAAAATGTAAAACTGAAGGAATTCAAGACATAGAAAGTGATGCTGAACTGCAAGAAATGATGGCTTTAATAGGAACTGCTAATGATGAATTTGTTAGCTGTATGTGTGAAAAATTTGAAGAAAAATATGCTTCCTATAGTATTGCTGATATTGAAGCTGAAAAAATGTCAGAGGAAGAAGCCGGGATGATGCTAATAGGGTGTGCTGGTGACATTGAGGATCTCATGAAGTTAGGAGAAGCTGAATTAGAAAAAGAAAGTGCTGATTCAGAATATGGAGATGGATGGTCAGAAGAGCAAGGGCAAGATTTTATAAATGGTTGTATCGGAGACGATGCAGGCATGGAGCTATATTGCATTTGTGTTTTAGGAAATATTATAACAGAATTTGACGCATCAGATCTTGAGGATTGGGGTGAGGAAGATTATGAGGTTATTGCTAAACGCTATTCAGATTGTTTAGCTCTGATGCCAGAATAACAATCTAAAAAGAGTTATCCAAAAAATTTATTAGCAGCTAAATATTTTAAGTGACATAAAACAAACAATAAATATATAATATTATGGGAAAAGGTAAAGACGCAAAGAAAAATGTAAAAAAAGCGCCAGCTAAAACTGCAAAAGAAAAGAAAGCAGAAAAGAGATTAAAAAAAGCTAAATAGGATTAATTATTTATTGGAGAAACTAACTTTTTCAAAAAAAGTGCCATTCCTTTTTGTTTTTCAGCATCTAATAAATAGGAAATTTTATGCGTTAAATAATCTTCAGGATTTTTGCAGTTTGAGTAACTATCTCCTTCCAAAGCAATCGCTTTATTAATCTCAGCTAAGCCATTTTCAAGCGCCTTATTAAACTCTTCAATAAAATCCTGAGACAATTTCGTATTACTTACCCAAGCTGCAAAAACAAATGGCAAACCAGTCATTTTTTTCCAAATAGCTGATAAGTCATAAATATATTGGTGCTTTGTATTCAATTCAAAAGCTCTATCCCCTATTACCAAAGCAGCATGTTTTCCTTTTATCTTATCTTCAAAACCAAGTTTAGTCTTATTAAGTTCAGGTTTTACTTGCCAATATTCTTTCAATAAAATTGTCAGTAAGGCCACAGAAGTAATCGATTGATAATCCAAAGCAATAGTTTGAATTTCTTCAATTGGTACATCCGAATACAAACAGACCGTATCAACTTCTCCATTAGATCCAATGCAATAGTCCGAAATAATATGAGGGCTCTCTAATTTTGGAATAACCACCACAGGAACTAAAGCAATATCCACCTCTCCATTAATTAACTTATATGCACAAATTGCTGGATAATCCAATTGCAAATCGATAGTCTCCATTAATTTACTTTTCTTTAATCCGTAAATAAAAGGAATGGTATTTAAATAAGAAACTGCTGAAATTTTATGCTTTACCATAAAGAAGGAATTGTTTGAAACACAAGATAAATAATATACAAACTAACTAAAAGTTTTAACATTGTTCCTGCCAAAAAACCTGCAAGAGCTCCCAGTGCAATTTTTATTGCTTTATTTACATCCGAATTTTCTTCCATTCTAGCTCCAATAAAAGCACCTAAAAACGGACCGATAATTATTCCGAAAGGAGGGAAAAAGAAAATCCCAATAATTAAACCAATTATAGAACCGTTAACAGCCTTTTTTGTCCCTCCAAATTTTTTCACTGCATAAATTTGCACCCATAAATCGAAAACAGTAACCGCAATAACTACAAAAGCCATAAACCATAAAACGTCTTCCTTGATAGTATATGAACTTAAAAAATGAAAAACCAACAATCCTCCATATGATATTGGAGGCCCTGGCATTACCGGAACAAAACACCCAATAATTCCTACAAACAACAAAATGCCAATTATTATCATTACAAGTATTTCCATTTTCCAAAAGTAGTAAAAAAGCAAATGTAAATGAAAAAGCACATCTTATTTAAAATGATTAAATTTGCGACCTAAAGAAAACAAAAAATGAGCCTTACTCCCTTAACTGCAGTTACACCTATTGATGGCAGATATATTAGTAAAACATCCTCTTTACAAGCTTACTTTTCTGAATCAGCTTTAATCAAATTTAGGGTGCAAGTTGAGATTGAATATTTTATTGCCCTTTGCAATAACTCTATCCTTCAACTAAATCATTTTCCTGCTAATCAATTTACTGCCTTAAGGAGTCTATACACTAATTTTACTGAGAGTGACGCACAAAGAATTAAGGATATTGAGAGCATTACTAATCATGACGTAAAGGCAGTTGAATATTTTATAAAAGAGAAATTTGATAAATTAGGGCTGCAAGAATTCAAAGAATTCGTTCATTTTGGATTAACTTCACAAGACATTAATAATACAGCTATACCTTATTCAATTAAAGAAGCTATGAACAAGGTATATTTACCACAACTTACAGAAATTCTTACTTTATTAAAAGATAGAGTGCAACAATGGAAGAATATTCCTTTATTGGCGCATACACACGGACAAGCTGCTTCCCCCACCAGAATGGGAAAGGAGATTCAAGTCTTTATCGAAAGAATTGAAAAGCAACTTATTTTATTAGAAACAATTCCTTTTAGTGCAAAATTCGGAGGAGCTACAGGTAATTTTAATGCACACCATGTTTCTTTTCCTAAAATTGATTGGGTAAATTTTGCCAATACTTTCACATCTGATGCTTTAGGATTGGAACGCCAACAAACAACCACACAAATTGAGCATTACGATAATTTGGCTGCATTAATGGATAATCTCAGTAGAATCAATACCATTTTAATAGATTTTGCAAGAGATATATGGACTTATGTATCTATGGATTATTTCAAACAAAAGATTAAAAAAGGAGAAGTAGGTTCATCCGCTATGCCACATAAAGTAAATCCTATTGATTTTGAAAATGCAGAAGGAAACTTAGGAATGGCAAATGCAATTTTCAGATTTCTATCTAGCAAACTTCCTATTTCTCGTTTACAAAGAGATTTAACCGATAGTACCGTATTAAGAAATATAGGCGTTCCTTTTGCTCACACCATAATTGCTTTTGCGTCCTTAGACAAAGGAATTGGAAAACTATTAATCAATGAAGCACACATTGCTGCTGATTTGGAAAAAAATTGGGCAGTAGTAGCGGAAGCCATTCAAACTATTTTAAGGCGAGAAGGCCATCCAAACCCTTATGAAGTACTAAGAGATTTAACAAGGACAAATACAGTAATCAATGCAGAAAGTATTGCATCATTCATTGATACGTTAAATGTGAATGATATTATAAAAAAGGAGCTAAAAGCAATAACCCCTAACAATTACACAGGCATATAATAAGTATATAAAATAAAAAAGCTGAGCAAATACTCAGCTTCTTTGATGTTTAATTTTAGAAATTTAATTTATTCTTTTCTAAATAATCTTCCCAGTTCCACATAAAGTGTTTTACCAGATTTTTTAATTCATTATAGAATATTGGGTTCGGTTTGTTCTTTCTTTTAAACAAATCTCCTTGATATTCATTAATGTTATATTTCTCAAAAATCCCATAAGCCATAGCACTAATTGTATAATCATTTTGCGCCAATAACTCTTTAAAATAACTTTCATAATCTAAAAAGCGTTCTATTGCCAAATGCTGTTCATTTTCAGGCAATTCCTTGTACATTTCATCTAGTATTAACCCTCTTAAAACAGCTGCATCTTGTTCTTCAAAAAAACTACTTAGGTTTTCTAAGTTACCCAAATAAATTATATTTCTGAACCAATCTATATCAATATCAGTCAAGTTAGGATTTTCTTCCAAATTATTATTGTTATTGATAAAATCCTTAATTTCAACAAAACCTTCCTTAATTACATTATTGAGCAGACTCACATAAATTGCAGCTGCAACATTTACTTTTATTTTTTTCTTTTTTGACAATAATCCTAAAAACTTAATCATATTTTATTTCAGATTAAAATGTGATTTTACCTCCAACATAATTTGCTCTCCAATTGCCAAACAAGCAGTTGCTGCTGGTGATGGTGCATTCAACACATGTATATTCTTTTTATTTTTAATTATTTTAAAATCATCTATTACCTCTCCGTCATTACCCAAAGCCATAGCTCTTATCCCACTTCTCCCAATAACAATATCTTCTATTTTTAATGATGGCATCATTTTTTGTAATTCCTTCAAAAATAAGGATTTTGAGAACGCCCTTTTATATTCATTGAGTCCAAATTTCCAATGATTTATGAACAATCGCCAAGTTCCTGAAAAACTAAAAGCCTGAAGGGTGTCTTTTAAATTGAAATCTGTTTTACTATATCCCTCTCTTTTAAAAGTAAAAACAGCATTTGGTCCACATTCAATTTTACCACCTATCATGCGTGTAAAATGGACTCCTAAAAATGGGAATTCAGGATTAGGAACAGGATAAATTAAATTGTTTACTTTACGTCTTGCTTGCTCAGTCAATTCATAATAATCCCCTCTGAATCCTACAATTTGCATATTCAATTTTACTTTATCTTTTGTTGCTAATCTATCTGCAAATAAGCCACCACAGAAAATAATATAATTTGCCTTAAAAGTTCCTTTTGATGTTTCAATCTCAGAATTATTGTAATTCTTTACCTCACAATTAGTGATAACTTCACTACTATTATTGATTGATTTTACTTTTTTAGCAAGTTTATTGGCAACTTCTTTGTAATCAATAATTCCAGATTCTGGAACCAAAAGAGCTTGTACTCCTTCAACATTAGGCTCTATTTTCTTGAATTCTTCAGGATTTAGAAGCTGTAAACCAGTCAAGCCATTTTTTTCACCATTCTTTTTTAACTGTATTAATCTTTCCGCCTCCTTGTTATTTATAGCGACTACAATCTTACCACAAACCTCAAAATCAATTTCATTTTCTTCTGCAAATTGTAGCAATTGCTTTCTGCCTTCAACACAATTTTTTGCTTTTAATGATCCATTTTTATAATACAATCCTGAATGAATAACGCCAGAATTTCGACCAGTTTGATGAAAAGCTAATTCCTTTTCTTTCTCAAAAACTACTAAATTTAAGTTAGGAAAATTCAATTGTAGTTTATATGCAGTTGCCAATCCAACTATACCACCACCAACAATTGCTATATCAAATTCTGTTTTTTGCATAAACCAAAAATAAAGAAAGTCTATTTATTAAGTGTAAATACTCTAGATATATTAAACCCAAAATAAATATCCCCCTTTAGCCATTCTCCAGTAGTTTGCGTAATAAATTCAGGATCAATCATTGCAGGGGAATTGCTAAAATGGAGT
>Ga0209091_10003848_pt1 | contig 11930 bp, 12 predicted proteins | sample ArcticOcean_MG_C_6_FD_187438 | JGI IMG/M metagenome (GOLD analysis project Ga0209091, IMG submission 187438) | Marine microbial communities from western Arctic Ocean - ArcticOcean_MG_CB8_128 (SPAdes) (version 2) | ecosystem: Environmental > Aquatic > Marine > Oceanic | place: Arctic Ocean...
TAGTAGATCCTGATATACAGGATTTTCATACCAAGTACTTTTCTTAATAAACTTGATCCTAAGTCAATTTATGCAGTACATTCAAAGGATGAAAAAACTGCTTTTAGCTTCTATTACAATCTTCTTTTTATGTTCTTCCAATTTTGTTTTTGGTTCTGCTTCAGAACATATTGTACCGGAAGGATCTTTAAGCTCTGAGGAGCGCGCCATGCAGGTGCTTGATGCATTCATGTCATCTTTTAACAGCAGAGACATGGAAGCTTGGTCTGAAACCTTGAATTACCCTCAAGTTAGATTGGCAGGAGGCGGTGATGTGAGTGTTTGGGAAAGCAGTGAAGATTTCGCTTCTAGAGACGTATTCAATAGTCTCGTCTCAATCGGCTGGGATCGATCGGCTTGGGTATCGAGAGACGTGATCCTTGCTTCTGCAAATAAAGTACATATCTCCACTGAGTTTCAACGCTTTGATAAGGACAATGAATCAATTGGAAAATACCGCTCTTTGTATATCGTAACCAACCACGATGGCACTTGGGGAGTTCAAGCCAGGTCTAGTCTTGCTCCTTAGTCAGAAAATCGAGTATATTTGCACCATGAAAAAATTATTACTTCCCATCTTGGTTATCTCTTGTATGAATATGCACGCATCGTCCCTTGAGGTAGATGACGAAGCCGTTGAATGGCTCCAGGAGTATTTACAAATTGATACGGTTAATCCTCCAGGAAATGAATCCAGAGCAGTGGATTTCTACGCTGATATTTTTAAATCTGAAGGCATTGAATTTAAGTCAGCTGAGAGTGCCCCTGGAAGAGGAAACATTTGGGCTCGTATTAAAGGAGGCAACAAGCCAACATTAATATTGCTTCAGCACACCGATGTGGTTCCTGCAAACATGAATTATTGGACTGCTGACCCTTTTTCTGGAGAAATAAAAGACGGTTACATTTGGGGCAGAGGGGCGTTGGATATGAAAGGAACCGGTATATCTCAGTTGGCCACTTTCTTAAGCCTTCACCGGGCAGGTATTAAACTCAATAGGGACGTAGTATTTTTGGCAACCGCAGACGAAGAAGCTGGCGGTGCTTTTGGTGCAGGCTGGATGGTGGACAATCACCCTGAAGTATTTGAAGGAGCTGGTTTGTTAATCAACGAAGGAGGAAGTGGTTATCAATCCAATGAAAAAATTATCTTTGGAGTTGAAGTGACACAAAAGGTTCCCGTTTGGTTGCGACTTACCGCTGTAGACATACCTGGACATGGCTCTTCCCCAAGAACCACAAGTTCGGTCACAAGAATAGTTGAAGCCTTAAATCGAATTAAAGAAAACCCCTTCGAGGCAAGAATTATCCCCGAAGTAGAAAAGATATTTAAAAGTGATGCAAAATCGATGGAAGGGGAGTTGGCTCAGAAATTTTTTAACATAAAAGCCTCTATTCAGGAGGAAGGCTTTTTAGAGGAATTGCAAGAATACTCAGCTTCCAGACACGCTTTGACCAGGGACACTTGTTCCATGACCCGAATGGGCGGATCGTCGAAGATAAATGTAATACCACCGGAGGCCTGGGCAGAAGTGGATTGTCGAATATTGCCAGACAGACCTGCAGAAGAATTTATTACTACCTTTAAAGAGTTGCTGGATGGAACTGGTGTTGAAGTTGAGGTCATCATGGCGTTTACCTCTGCCATTTCTCCGACGGACTCTGATCTATTTATTGCTATAGAAGAAGTTACTTCAAGACTTTACCCCAACTCAACCGTTGTTCCCTCCGTGAGTACTGGCTTTACAGATAGTCACTTCACGCGCGATCTGGGCATAGCGAGTTATGGCTTTAACCCTTTAATAGCAAAAGGTGATGAATTTTCTGGCGTACACGGAAATGACGAAAAGGTTAATGAAAACGCTTTTCGCCAAAGTGTAAAAGATTTAATTGAGATTATTTCTGCAGTGGTTTACAACTAGAAAATATTAATCTCTTCGGCAACTACTTTTTCTAAGTAAGCTGAAGGCTTAAATTCAGGTCCTAATTCCAATTCTGCTTTTTTAAGCCAGAAGAGGATTTTATCAAAGCCGATGGTATTCCCATAAAACATAGGTCCGCCTTCGTAAGCCGGCCAACCGTAGCCATTGGTCCAAACGATATCAATGTCACTGGCTCTGATCGCCATCCCTTCCTCAAGTATTTTGAAACCTTCGTTGATCATAGGATAGAGGCATCTTTCTAGAATTTCTTCTTTGTTTATGTCTCTCATTCGAACTTGACGTTCTTCACCAAATTTCTTAATGATGGCTTCCACTTCCGGATCAGAAGATTTGTTTCTGTTCTCGTCGTAAACGTAGAACCCTTTACCGGATTTTTGGCCCAGTCTTCCTGCCTCACACAACAAGTCTCTTATGCTCTCACCGTTGGATGTTTCTTTGTTCCAGCCTATGTCCAAACCAGCCAGATCTGACATTGCAAAAGGGCCCATTGGGAATCCAAAATCAAACAACGCATCATCAATGTCCCAAGGAAGAGCTCCCTCAAGAATCAGCTTGTTCGCTTCTCTTTGTCTCTGTGCAAGAATTCTATTGCCTACAAAGCCTGGGCATACGCCTACGACGGCTGCAATTTTCTGGATTCTTTTTGCAACTGCCATTGACGTTGCAACAACAGTCTTAGAGGTTTTATCTCCTCTAACAATTTCTAGAAGTTTCATTATGTTTGCAGGACTAAAGAAATGCAGACCTATAACGTCCTCAGGTCTGTTGGTAACAGAAGCAATTTCATTAACGTCCAGAGCGGAGGTGTTTGATGCCAAAATAGCACCGTCTTTACAAATTGAATCCAACTTGGTAAAAATTTCTTTCTTCAGATCCATATTCTCAAAGACGGCTTCAATTATAAGATCTTGAGTATTCAAATCCTCTAAAGAAGTTTTTCCATCTATTAGTCCCATGCGTTCTTCAACTTGAGCTACTGTAATTCGGCCTTTTGCCGCTGTATTTTCATAATTCTTTCTGATTATGCTCAAACCTTTATCAAGACGTTCTTGGCTTTGCTCTACAATTGTTACTGGAATACCGGCATTGGCAAAATTCATCGATATACCACCGCCCATGGTGCCCGCTCCAATTACTCCAACGCTCTCTACGCTTTTGAGTTCAGTGTCTCTTTCTATATCAGGAATCTTGTTCACCTGTCTTTGAGCAAAGAAAAGATATTGTTGTGCTCTTGATTGATTTCCCATCATCAACTCCATGAACAACTTTCCTTCAACTTTAATGCCTTCATCAAAAGGAAGATTAACGGCAGCTTCAATGCATTGAATGTTGTACTCAGGAGCTAAGAAGCCTCTTGTTTTTCTTGCAAGCGATTTTCTAACGTCTGCAAATAATTTATCATTTCCTCTGTCTTTTTCTACAACGTCTTGTGCATCGCGAACTTTAACCAAAGGTCTGTTTTCAGTGACCAATTTTTTTGCAAAAGTAACCGCTCCATTTTTTAGATCATTTTCTTCAGTCAATTCATCAACAAGACCCATTGCTAAGCATTGTTGAGCAGGGACGTGCTCTCCTGAGGTGACCATTTGAAGTGCCTTTTCTGCTCCTACGATTCTAGGCAGTCTTTGTGTTCCGCCGCCACCAGGGAGCAATCCAAGATTAACTTCAGGAAGTCCACATTTTGCCGAAGGAACGGCAACGCGATAATGACAAGCCAAAGCAGTTTCCAAGCCACCACCAAGAGCAGTGCCATGTATAGCAGCTACAACTGGCTTCGGTGAGTTTTCCATTAAATGCATTACATCATTGAGACTGTTCCCTTCCGTACCAAGCGAGTCACTTCCTCCAAATTCAGTAATGTCTGCTCCAGCAATGAAAGTTCTGCCTTCACAAATCAATACTATCGCCTCGACGCTATCGTTTGAAATAGCATCTTTAAGACCGCTCACTAAGCCTTGCCTTACCTTAAGAGACAATGCATTCACCGGTGGTGAATTTAGAGTCAATAGAGCAATGTTGGATTCAATGTCGAGACTGGTAACTTCATTGATAGATGTCATAATTTTTCCTTCTAATTATCAAAATATTTTATCGGTAAGTATCTTAACAAAAAATACATCAAATAATCTTCAAATAGATCAATAAATTCACTCAATGTCAGGGAAGTGCTGTTAAAATATTTTTTTAAATTATTTCACGAAAATTAAAGGAATTAAGCAATGTCAGAATCAAAAACAATAGGTGGGTTGACGATCTCAAACGAATTAGAAGAGTTTGTAAGAAATGAAGTTCTTGAAGGATTAGACATTGAAGCTAATAATTTCTGGGCATCTTTAGAATCTATCCTTGATGAATTTGGTCCAAGGAACATTGAACTGCTTGAAAAAAGAGAAACCATTCAATCCCAATTAGACGCATGGCACATTGAAAGAAAGGGAAAAGAGCACGACAAAGAATCTTACAAAGAATTTTTAAAGTCCATAGGGTATCTGGTAGAAGAGGGTCCGGACTTTGAAATTACTACTGAGAACGTTGATCCTGAAATTAAAGAAATAGCAGGAGCTCAATTGGTCGTTCCGGTCATGAATGCGAGGTTTTCACTGAATGCAGCAAATGCCAGATGGGGCAGTTTGTACGATGCGCTATATGGAACTGATGTTATATCCGAAGAAGGAGGGGCTGAAAAAGCAGGAGGCTACAACCCTATTCGTGGCGATAAAGTAATTGAGTTTTCTAAGACTTTTTTGAATGAAATGGCTCCATTGTCAAATGGAACTTATCAAGAAGTTACTGCGTTTAGGGTTAATTCAGGAGCTTTGGAAGTCACTCTATCGGATCAATCAAAAGTGCAATTATCAGATGATAATCAATTCGTTGGCTACTTAGGAGAGTCAGAAAATCCTACAGGAATATTGTTAAAAAACAATAATTTACACGCTGAAATTCAAATAGATAATGAAGATTCTATAGGTAAAGATGATCCGGCTGGAATTAAAGACGTACTGCTTGAGTCTGCTGTAACGACCATTCAAGATTGTGAAGATTCAGTGGCGGCCGTTGATGCAGAAGACAAGACCCTAGTCTACAGAAATTGGCTGGGTCTCATGAAAGGGACTTTAAAAGAATCCTTCATGAAAGGTGGGAGTGAAATGACCCGTTCTTTAAACCTTGATCGAGTATATTTGGATCCCACTGCACAAGAATTTACTCTGCCTGGACGAAGCGTTCTCTTGGTAAGAAACGTAGGGCATCTGATGACCAATCCAGCTATTTTAGACAGCGAAGGAAGAGAGATACCTGAAGGCATTCTCGATGCGATGTTTACCATCTGCATAGCCAAGCACGATCTAGAAAGAGAAGGATCCGAAAAAAACTCCAGAACGGGAAGTGTGTATATCGTTAAACCAAAAATGCATGGACCTGAAGAGGTTCAATTTACATGCGATCTTTTTGCTGCAGTAGAAAAAGCATTGGGACTAGAACACTTAACTGTAAAGGTTGGAATCATGGATGAAGAAAGAAGGACCACCGTGAATCTTAAAGAATGTATTCGTGCTGCTAAAGACAGGGTAATTTTTATAAACACAGGTTTCTTAGACAGAACAGGTGATGAGATCCACACAAGCATGGAAGCTGGCCCGATGATTCCTAAGGCTCAGATGAAACAACAACCTTGGATAAATGCTTATGAGGATTGGAACGTAGACATAGGTTTGGAAACTGGTTTTAAAGGCAAAGCTCAGATTGGAAAAGGCATGTGGGCTATGCCTGATGAAATGTTAGCAATGTACGACAACAAAGCCATGCATCCAGAGGCCGGAGCTAATTGTGCTTGGGTTCCTTCTCCAACTGCAGCAACCCTTCATGCCATTCACTATCATCAAGTTTCTGTAAGCAACCAACAAGAACTTTTAAAATCAAGAGGCAGGGCTAGCTTAGACGACATCCTAACCATACCCCTTATGGCAAATCCCAACTCTTTAACTGAAGAAGATATCCAAAACGAATTGGATAATAATTCTCAAGGGATATTAGGCTACGTTGTCAGATGGGTAGACGCTGGAGTAGGTTGTTCAAAAGTACCAGATATAAATAACGTAGGCTTGATGGAAGACAGAGCTACTTGCAGAATATCAAGTCAACACATCGCTAATTGGCTTCATCATGATCTTTGCACCGAAGAACAAGTTCTTGCTTCAATGAAGAAAATGGCTCTGGTAGTGGACGGTCAAAATTCAGGAGACCCGGACTATGTAAATATGGCCCCGGATTATACGGGAATTGCTTTTTCTGCTGCTTGTGACCTTGCAATTAAAGGAAGAGAGCAACCCAGTGGCTACACAGAGCCTTTATTGCATTCTAAGAGGCTGAAGTTTAAGGCCAATTAGTATTTATTTTTTGAAGACTAATAATTAATATTTGTTTAAATATTGATCAGATTCATAGTAATATAAATATTAATTCTTATGAAAATTTTTTTATTCTTATTGCTGTTCAGTCCGTCGCTAGTATTCGCTGATTTTACTTCTTGCGATCATAAGGTTGCGATGACCGAAGAGCTTCTTCAAAAAGTTATCAAGCACAGGAAATCTGCGTTTAGTGTATGTTTGGATTGTCTGGGCAGCACTTGTTCTTTAAAGAACTGGAATCAAAATCAAATTCAAAATGAAGCCATTTGTAAAAGACTATTTTGTACTCCTAAGAAAGTAACTACAGGTTATGAGATACCAGCCAGCACTCCTAGAGGAAAAACTAATTTTACATACACTTACAGTATTTCAGTAGACGGCAAAATTTTAGATATCAATATTCTTAATGTTGAAGGCGTTTTTAATAAAAAGGATTCCAAGAAGTTTCTAAAGGCCCTGACAAGAAAGACGGAGTATGAGCCTTTAATACACCAAGGGAATGAGTATTCGATTACGGATTTAACTTCTTCAATGTCATTAAATATGCTTTTTAGAGACGAATAACTATTGATAACAAGGTTACTGAATTTTTTTCTGTAATGATATAGTTCATTGATGGAAAGAAGATTTCTCTTAAAAAAGCAAAAGAGCTATCCGAAAGAGAAGGAAAAATCTTTCCTCCTTTTCTAGAAGGACCCCTAAAGCAGGCCAAATCTCAGGCGAATAAATTATAAACAGACTAGGAGTAGTATATGAAAGGGTATTGGATCAATAGATGTCATGTGACCGATGCTGAAGGATATGGAGAGTATGCAAGATTAGCAGGCCCTGCCATTCAAAAATACGGGGGTACGTTTTTGGCAAGAGGAGGAGAGCAAGTAGAGCTCGAGGGAGGGCCTTTCGAAAGAACTGTCTTGGTTGAATTTGAGTCCATGCAAGATGCATTGAAGGCTTATAATTCAGATGAGTATGCAGAAGCTCTAAAGCATTCCACTGATTCTTCAGAAAGACACGTCGTAATAGTTGAAGGATTAGTTTAAAAAGAATAAATTTTTATGGAATTCTTTTTAGAGAACTATTTTTTTATTATAAGTCTCAGTGCTTTTTTGGCAGGCGCACTTAATGCAATTGCTGGTGGAGGAACTTTTCTTACTCTTCCGTCTCTTATTTTTATAGGACTTCCTCCGGTAGCAGCAAACGCTACAAGCGCTGCTGCTTTGTTGCCAGGCTATTTAGGCGCTGCATTTGGATACAAAGAAGTCCTGTTTTCTGTAGAAAAGAAATATTTACTCAAACTGTTGCTTGTGGTCATGCTGTCTTCAATACTGGGCGCTTATTTACTGGTGAACACACCCAATACTGTCTTCTTAGAATTAACACCTTGGTTACTTTTAGTTGCGACATTGTTGTTTGCTGTAAACCCTTACTTAAAAAATTATTTAAGTCATTCTCAAGGCAACAATGGCATTCTTCATTTCATAGCAATCACTTTTGTGGGTGGTTATGGGGGCTATTTTAATGGCGGCGTGGGCATTGCCATGCTTTCCGCTTTATCGCTCAACAAATCGAACTCTATTGAATCCATGATTGCAATCAAGTCCATCCTTTCATTTTTCTTAACATTGGTTTCTGTTTTTATCTTTATTCTCAATGGCCTTATTGTTTGGTGGGCAGCTTTGTCTATGATGCTTTTTTCTACTCTAGGAGGTTACATGGGTTCAAAATTTATTCAGTTTCTGTCTCCTGAAGTAATGCGAAATGTAATCATCACGATTGGCTTGCTAATGACTTTGATTATGTTTTTCAGTCTGAATAGAATAAATTAAAAATAAACCATGATCATCTGCTTTCAAACTTTAATTAACACAACCATCTTATTTAAGAACTGGAATGATTAATTTTTCTAGAAAGTTTATTTATCTGCTTTTTGTAAGTTTGTTGTCTGGCCAAGTTTACTCGGAATTTATAATCTTAGAATGTTCCAAGACTAACAATTGGACCGATGAAAGAGATTTACTTTACAAACTTCAAATTGGTACCGGTTCAAAGAAAGTAGTTCAAGTTTTTAAAAGAAACCAACTTCAAATGCAGTTAAAAGAAACCAAGACGCACTATGAACTGGGTCAATACACCAGTGAGAGTTATGAGGAGTTGATACCGTTACTGAAGGTCAATAAAGAAAGTTTGATGGTAGATTTTTCAGTAGGGTCTAAGAATGACGACCCTATTTTTTGTAAGAAACAATAAAAGAATTTTAAGATTCCTTTATAAAGTTAGTTTAAAAAATTACAATAAAAAAATGACAGCTTACGCAAACGCAAAAGACCAAGACAACGGTAGAAAGTATCTTGTAGCAGACTCTTCAGAAGAGATCTCTAAATATTGTATTGAGCATAATCTTGAAATAATAAGTGAACCGCATTACGTAGAGCCGGGAATGGTTTGCCATCACTTTGATTGGGTGGGGAATAGACGACGACCTGCCATATTTAAAATATCTAGACCTTACTCAAAATAAGGTAAAAGAGCTTGGGCCTGGTATTATTGGTATATATTTAGATTGGTGAAGACATTGTTGTTAACAGTGTGTTTACTTTTACTGATTTAGATTTTTATAAAATAAGCCAAGCAACAAGAAGGTAAGAGCTTCTCATTCAATTGTCACTACCACTTTACCCACAAGTTTCCTTTGTGAAAGGTAGTGAATGGATTCTTTGGCTTGTTCAAGGCTAAATTCTTTACACACGTATGGTTTAAAATGACCTTCTTCACAAATTTTAAAAATAGCTTCGTTATTTTCTACACCTTGTTTTGGATTTTTTCTTCCGTATTCCCCGGCTCTCACGCCAACAATTGAAAATCCTTTAATCAGTGCCATGTTTATAGGAAGTGTTGGAATTCTTCCGCTCGCAAAACCCACTATAAGTATTCTTCCCCCCCAATTAATACAACGTATTGAGTGGTCAAAAACGTCTCCACCCACTGGATCATAAATTACGTCTGCTCCTTTTCCATCCGTCAGATCTTTAACCTCATTCCTGAAATCTACTTCACCATCTTTGTGGGTTAATACGTAATGATTTGCCCCCCAATCTAGTGTTTTTTTAAGTTTCTCTTCTGAGGTGCCGGTTGCTATTACATTGGCTCCTAGATATTTACCTAACTGTACGGCAGCCATTCCAACGCCACCGGTAGAGCCATGGACCAGCAAGTTTTCACCTTTTAGCAGGTTGCCTCGCCTCACCAGGGAAACGTATGCAGTTAAATAGGCTGTTTGGAAAGCTGCTGCTTCAGAAAAATTAAGAGTGGAAGGCTTTATAGCTACACTATTTTCTCCGACCACAACGTATTCAGAAAAGGCACCTTTACCCATTGCTCCAAAAGTTACTTCATCACCTTCTTTTACTTTCGTAACTTTTGAACCTATTTTATTAACAACACCTGACCCTTCCATTCCGAGTACAAAGGGCAGCTTGGGTTTGTGTTGATACATGCCTTTGGTCATTAAAAGGTCTGGAAAATTTACCGAAGCAGCTTTAACTTGAATTAAGACTTCTTTTTCTTCAGGGTCTCTCAGATCAAGACTTTCTAATTGCACAAAAGACATGTCTTCGCTCAGACCGCTGCAGACTAAGGCTTTAGTTTGAACCATGTTCTTTATGAGTCGCTTGGTCCTGCTGGACCGGGTCCATCGTATTTGAAGGCTTCAATTTTTTTGAAAGCTTCTCGTTCAAAGAGCATATCCGTCCATCGTAAGATGTTTGGTTTAAAAGCTTCGTCTATACCCAAGGATCTGGCTAAATAAAGAGCATAACTTACGCATATGTCAGCAATGGTAAAACGATTTGAACAAAGATATTCTCGATCATCTAAGGTAGCTTCAAGTAATTTTAATCGTGCTAAAAACCACCTTTTGTAACCTTCAGCAGCTTTATCAGCAACTCCAGGTTCTTGTAGTGTGTATCTTATGTAGACCGTTTGAGGAAAAGTAATGGTTGCATCGGAGTGCGCGAGCCAATTCAGATAAGATGCATAATCATCTTCTTCAACATTTACTTTTAAGTCGGTTGGGCCGTACTTCTCTACAAAATACTGACTAATACCAACAGATTCAGTCATTCTTGAATCGCCATCAATTAAATAGGGAATCGTACCAAGAATATTTATCTTCATGTATTCAGGTTGTAAAAACCTGGGAGGGAAGGGCATCATTTCAACTTCATAATCAAGGCCCATCTCTTCTGCAGTCCATATAGGCCTCATGCCCCTGGAGCCTTGAGTGCTGTATATTTTTATTGTCATCTTTTTCCTAAGTTTTTTGTACTACGTATTTTATAACAAAAAAAGAAGTCTCAGGCCTCCTTTTTTATAAATACATGAAAGTCTCACTTAAGATATTTGCATCCTCATCTTTGAGTTGAATTGTAATTTTCTTGTCTTTACTTAATTTGATTATTCCGTAGTTTGCTTGATAGAACATCTCGCCTAGTAGAAATTCATCCGTCTCTTTTTTCGTTGAATCCCATAAGGTAGCTAGCCATTTTGGAAGTGGCTTGTTCAGTGAAGATGATGTTATTTCAATAAGATTATCCATGTTGTAGATTCCTGCTTTATGACGATCACCAGAAACAATTATCACTGATTTCTTTGTTTGATTAAGCAGCTCTACAAGTCTTGTCCTCTCGTGAGGAAAGTTACCCCATTTTTCAAACCCATGATTATTTGCTATCACTTGAATTGAAGAAGCCAGAATGATCATATCTGCTTCTTTTGATAATTCATTTTCTAGCCACTTCCATTGAACTTTACCAAGAATTGTTTTTCTTTTGTCTTTGGTGGCCGTTCTATTTCTTTTATCACCTTCTAAAGGGGATCTGAAATACCTAGTATCCAGACCTATAACCTTTATCTTTATACCTTTAAGATCTACTTCTTTAGAAAAATAAATCCCTTCACGAGTTGATCTGGGATCTGTTTCACTTATATTCCAAAAATCTAGAAAGAGTTCTTGAGCTTCATCTTTCTTAGGATAATCAGAACCGCCATCATTAACTCCATAATCGTGGTCATCCCATATGGCGTTTATACTTATTTCATCAAGCCAAGTTGGCAGATTTTTTGTTTGGGCTTTGTATGCTGAACGCATTTTTATTAGATTCCCATCTTTGGAGTCGCCATAGACATTGTCGCCCAAGAAAAAAAATTCATCTATTCTCTCCTTCTTTATGGAAGACCATATCTTTTCTTGATCAGCATCCTGGTCAATGCAAGAACCTAATCCTAATATAAATAAATCTTCTGAATTTATAAATAATGACAAGAAAAGGAGCGGGGATAGAAGATTTAATTTATTCATTATTATTTTCTTTAAAATTATTGTGAGAATCCTCGGAAGGTCTACTCTTGTTTTGCTCAATCTATGTTAGCATTTTTAATTATGAACATAAGATTGAAACTCTTTGGTAGGTTTTTTTTAATTATTTCAATTATTTACCTTACAAGTTGCTCAGGAGAAAAGGATTCTATGAAGTACCCAATA
>Ga0209091_10003849_pt1 | contig 11927 bp, 11 predicted proteins | sample ArcticOcean_MG_C_6_FD_187438 | JGI IMG/M metagenome (GOLD analysis project Ga0209091, IMG submission 187438) | Marine microbial communities from western Arctic Ocean - ArcticOcean_MG_CB8_128 (SPAdes) (version 2) | ecosystem: Environmental > Aquatic > Marine > Oceanic | place: Arctic Ocean...
TGATTATGCGAACCAAAATCAAGTAGAAATAGTATTAGCAGCTAATTACAATTATGAAAAAAACATAGCTGGTCAAAAATTTAGATTAATTAAGCCTAGTAAGTATATAATTAATAATACTCATGCTAAATTAGGGTTAGTTGGTTCAATTAATGACTATGATGGCTTTATAAGGAGATATATTACTGTAGATCCAACAATATCTGATATAAATCAAGATTTTTTTTATTCTTTAGGAGTTCAAGCAGTGCTTAGCTATAAAAATAATAAATTTTCGGAGCTAAAAATACCTATCTATAATAACCAAAATTCATTTTTAATTAACTTTTTTGGGCCAAATTCATATGGACCAATAAATACGTTTAGAACATTGTCTCTTTATGAAATTTTAGATGATGGTAAATTGGCTTATAACGATTCATCTCCATGTTATAATCAATCAATTTTAACAGAAGAGTTTTTAGATGAATCTGAGTCTTTTATGCAATATTATTTAGTTGATAAAAATGAAAATTCATATTTTGAAAATACTATGGCATACAAATTTGGGTTCCCAGATATTTTTTCTAACAAAATAGCTATTATTGGTTCAGCTCTAAAAGAACATCATGATACTTTTAATACACCATTTAATGCTTTTAATAATCAAGGCGAAATGTATGGAGTAGAGCTTCATGCAAATGCTATTCAACAAATATTAGATCATAATCATATTAATACACCAATAGCCTTTATTGGTTATGATACTAATATTAATGATAAATTAGTCAGTTTTATAATTTGTTTAGTTCTTAGCTTTTTAACATTATTAATTATTAATTATTTTAATTTAATTACATCTATAGTTTTAAGCTTTATATTAATAATGGTATGGTTTAATATATCTATTGGAGCATTTATAAATGATTATTTATGGTTTATTAAGTCCATTTTATCAATGGACATAAATATCCCGAATATAAATAAATCATCTATTCTACCTGTAACATATCCAATATTATCTATAATATTTAGTTATGCTTTTAATTTATCTTTTAAAGTATTTATGGAGCAAAAAGATAAGAAATTTTTTAAAGATACATTTGGACAATATATATCTCCTGATTTAATAAATCAAATGTATAAAAAACAATCAAAACCAACATTAGGTGGAGATATTGGTCTAAGAACAGCTTTTTTTACAGACATTAGAGGTTTCTCTTCTATTTCAGAAGAGTTATCAGCAACGGATCTTGTTGAATTATTAAATGAATACTTATCTGAAATGACTGATATTTTACTAAAGAATAAAGGTACTTTAGATAAATATGAAGGAGATGCAATTTTAGCAATGTTTGGTGCACCGATAGCTATGTCAAATCATGCAGACATGGCAATTGATACAGCGATAGAAATGCAAAACAAATTATGTAATCTAAGGGCTAAATGGAGCAAAAATAATAAATGGCCTATTAGTGTTCATAATATGTTTATGAGAATAGGTATTTCATCAGGAAACTTTGTCGTAGGTAATATGGGCTCGTCTTTAAGAATGGATTATACAATGATGGGAGATGTCGTAAACACTGCAGCTAGGCTAGAATCAGCAGCAAAAGGGTATGGTATTGGTAATTGTTGTGATATAAAAACTTTAAAACTAGCTGAGGCTACAAATTATTTATATAGATATATAGATAAAGTGCTGCTTGTAGGTAAGAAAGAACCGATTGAAATCGTTGAATTATTAGGTTTTTCTAATCAAGCCAATGCCAAAAATATTATCAAATTAATAGAATCATTTGATAAAGCAATGATTCATTATTATCAGTCTGATTGGAAAAATACTATTAAATGTTTAAAAAAAACCATAAAATTAGAAATAAATAATACAGATAATCCAAGTAAAACTTTTATAAAAAGATGTGAGAAATTTATAACTAAAGAGCCATCTAATTGGGATGGAATATTTAAATTAGAAAATAAATAATTCAAATGATTAAAATATTTAATACAATAACAAAGAACCATGAAGAGACAGAAAATTTAGGGTTTAAATTTTCTAAGCAAATTTCTAAAGGTGATATTATAACCTTAAATGGAGATTTAGGCTCTGGAAAAACAACTTTTGTAAAAGGAGTATTGAAAGGTTTATCATATACTGAAGAAGTTACGTCACCGACATATACACTTATTAATGAATACAATGCACTATATAATATTATTCATATAGATTGTTATAGAGAAAAAAAAATAGATAGATGGTTAAATATTGGTTTATTAGATTATTTTGAAACTGATGGTATTTTTTTTATTGAATGGGCTGAAAATATAAAAGATCTATTACCAAAAAAAACAATAGATTTATTTTTTCATATTCTTAACTCGAATGATAGATTAATTAAGTACAATGAATAGAATTATTTTGTCAATTGAGACTACAACAAATATTTGTAGTGTAAGTTTATTCCAAAATAAAAAATTAATATATCTTTTTGAAGATAGCAATCGAAAGCATTCTTCACTTCTAGGCTTATTTGTTGAAAAAATATTTATTAATTCAGATATTCCAATTCAATCAATTGATGCTATAGCTATATCTATAGGTCCTGGTTCATACACAGGTTTAAGAATAGGGTTAAGTTTTGCAAAAGGATTAGCTTTTTCAATTAATAAACCAATAATTCCTATTAATACTTTAGAAAGTTTAAATGAAGGCATAAAAGATTTAAATTATTTCTTGGTACTACATGCTTATAAAGACAACTTTTTTATTCAAGAATATAAAAATGGAAAGCAATATGGAGATATTTTTTTTAATACTATTAACAATATAAAAAATAAAAAAATATATGGTTATAAAAATGATTTACTAAAAAACTATATTAATAATATTAATCCATGTTCTAAAAAGATAGCAAGAATAGCTTATAAAAATTATGATAATTATATTCAGAATGATATTAAATTAATAAAGCCCAATTATGTACAACCTATAGAATTTAATATAAAGTAAATTATGACTGAATGGTTTAGAAGAAAAAATCAAAATATAAATACTCCCATTAAAAAAGATACAAAAGAGGGTATGTGGATTAAATGTCCTGACTGTGGAGAAGTAGTATACAGTAATTTATTAATTTCAACATATTATTTATGCTCAAGTTGCTCTTACCATTTTAATTACTCTAGTCAACAGTATATTGATTTACTATTAGATAAAGAAAATAGAGTTAACATTGGCAACAATATTTTTTCTAATGACCCTTTAAAATTTTCTGGTATAAAAGAATATAAAGTCCAACTAGATATTGCACAAAATAAAACAGGAACAAATGACGCAATAATGGCATTTTCTGGGAGTATCGATGGGTTGCCACTAGTCTTAGCTACTCTCAACTTTAGCTTTATTGGCGGCAGTATGGGGTCGGTTGTTGGAGAAGTTATAAGCCAATCAATTGATTATGCATATGAAAGAAATCTTCCATTATTAATCATTTCAGCTTCTGGAGGAGCAAGAATGCAAGAAGGGGCTATTAGTCTAATGCAACTAGCAAAAACAAGTAGTAAAATGTCTAGATTTTCTAAAAATGGTGGTTTATATATTTCATTGTTAACAAATCCAACTATGGGGGGGGCTAGTGCAAGTTTTTCAATGCAGGGTGATATTATTATTGCTGAGCCAAATGCTTTAATTGGTTTTGCTGGGCAAAGAGTAATAAAGCAAACTATTGGTGAAGATTTACCAAAAGGTTTTCAAAAATCAGAGTTTTTATTAAAAAGAGGTTTCATTGATCATATTATACCTAGAAATAAATTAAAGAATAATATATCAAATTTGATTAAATTTTTTTATGAATAAAAAATATTTAGAAACAATTGCTGTATTAGATTTTGGTTCCCAATACACTCAATTAATTGCTAGAAGGATTAGAGAAAATAATATTTATTCTGAAATTTTTCCATTTGATATTGATATTAAAAGATTAAAAGATAAAAATATTAAAGCAATTATTCTTTCTGGAGGGCCTTCAAGTGTGTATGATGATGATGCTCCTAAACTTAATCCTGAATTACTAAGCTTAGAAATCCCGATTTTGGGTATATGTTATGGACTTCAACTATTATTATATAATTTTGGAGGAAAAATTGTAAAAGGCAAAGTTGGTGAATATGGTAATGCAACTATTAATCAATCAATAGATAATATTCTTTTTGAAAAAATACCTAATCAAATAAATGTTTGGATGAGTCATGCTGATAAAGTTCAAAAGATTAATAATAATTGGAAAGTTCTAGCTCAGTCAAAGAATAAAATTATTGCTGCTGTGCAACATTCAAGCAAACCAATTTTTGGTGTTCAGTTTCATCCTGAAGTAACACATACAGATTTTGGTAAAAAAATAGTTTCAAATTTTCTATTCAAAATTTGCAAATTGAAAAAAAATTGGAATGCTGAAAACTTCATAAATGATTCAATTAAAGAAATAAGAGAAAAAGTTGGTAACAATGAAGTCATATGTGGTTTATCTGGAGGAGTTGATTCTTCTGTGGTAGCTACTTTATTGCATAGGGCTATTGGAGATAAATCTAAATCTATTTTTATAGATCATGGACTACTTAGAAAAAATGAAGTCAACGATGTGTTAATTAATTTACAGAAGGATTTAGGTATAAACATTAAACTGTTAGACCACTCTAAAATATTTTTGAATAAGTTAGAAGGTGTTACAGACCCTGAAAAAAAGAGGAAAATAATTGGAGAACAATTTATTAGATCGTTTGAATCAAAAATAAAAGAGTATGATAAAGTTAAATTTTTAGCGCAAGGAACATTATATCCAGATGTTATTGAATCAGGAGGCTCTAAGGTTGGGCCTGCTGTAATTATTAAATCTCATCATAATGTTGGAGGTTTGCCAGAAGATATGAAATTAGTATTAATAGAGCCGTTGAGAGATTTATTTAAAGATGAGGTTAGAAATATTGGAAAAAAGTTAGGTCTTTCAGATCAAGTTGTTAATAGGCACCCATTCCCAGGTCCAGGACTAGCAGTAAGAATCATAGGAGAAATAACATTAGAAAGAATTAGAATTTTACAGGAAGCAGATAATATTTTTATTAATATTTTAAAGGAAACACAAGAATATGATAAAATTTGGCAAGCATTTTGTGTTTTAATTCCAATTAAAACAGTCGGTGTTATGGGAGACGAAAGAACATATGATAATTTAATTGCTTTAAGAGCAGTTACAAGTATTGATGGAATGACAGCGAAATGGTACAATATGAAGCATGAATTTTTAGAACGATGTTCTAGTCAAATAGTAAATAAAGTTAAAGGAATTAATAGAGTAGTTTATGATATAACCTCAAAACCTCCAGGGACTATTGAATGGGAATAGGTAATTATATTTTTTTTAAATATGTGACTTATTAATAAATGATAGATAATGTACTATATATTTTTATTGCAGGGATTGTTCAAGGCCTAACTGAATTTCTTCCCATTAGCAGTTCTGGGCATTTAATAATAGTAAAAGAATTTTTTAATATAGGCACTAAAAGTATTGATTTAGAAATCATGCTTCATTTAGGTACAGTCTTTTCAATAATTTTTTATTATAAAAAATATTTAGCTAAAATAATTAAAAATATAATTAACAACAAAGAAGATGATAAATTTTTTATTTATTTATTAATAATAGGTTGTCTCCCAGTTGCAATATTTGGTTTAATTTTTAAAAATAATATTGAAACAGAGTTTGCAAACATTAGTTATTTACCGTTCACTTTTATGCTAACATCTTTATTTTTGTATAGTACTAAAAGGTCGAAACCCACAAATTCAATCACATTTAAAATTATAATCATAGTTAGCATCATCCAAATAATTACTTTATTTCCTGGAATTTCTAGATCAGGAATAACGATTGCAACATTATTAATACTAGGAGTTAACCACAAAGAATCTATTAGGTTTTCATTTTTAATGGCGATTCCATTAATATTAGGAGCAACTCTTTTGGGAGTAGATTTTTCAGATTACACAGGTCAAGATATTAAGTTTATGCTTTTTGGCTCTATAATATCTTTTATTTTTGGTTTGCTAGCAATTAGTGTAACAAATAATTTAATTGAAAATAAAAAATATTGGTTATTTTCAATTTATTGTTTTATAATTTCCTTATTTATATTTATTTGGAATAATATTTAGTGAGCCAAATACAATCATTAGGGCAGGCAGTCAAAAATTTAAAAATAGAAAATTTATCAAAGTCTTATTTTTTAAATGGTGATGATATATTTTTACAAGATTTTTTTATTAATCAACTAAAAAAAATTACAAAAATCTCTTCTATACATTTATTTTATATAGGTTATGATAAACAGGAAGATTTTTTTAATGAGCTAACAAATCTATCTTTATTTAATAAAGAAAAAATTATTATTATTAAAAATATTTCTCGCTTATCTATTAATGCAAAGAATGATCTTCTTAATTATTTATCTAAAAAAGACCCTAAACATTTTTTAATTCTTGTTAAAAATAAGTATGAAACTAGAAATAATAAATTTTTTAGCACATTAATTTCTAAAATCAATATAATAGATACAAGAACTCCATTTGAAAATAAAATTAAGGACTGGATTATATTTTTATTAAAAAAAGAAAAAATTAAACTAAATAATAGTGAAATAAAATCATATATAAATGCATATGGAAATAATATTTCTAATATTATGAACTATATTAAAATCGATTCATACAGAAGTAATTCTAACTATAAAATATCTAATAAAAAATATCATTTGTGGAATTTGCAAGATTCACTAGGAAATAAAAAAATTAATGAAGCTATTAAAATTTATGATTCATTAGTTCTCAATGGAACTTCTATTAATTTTATATTATTATATGTATTTAGGCTATATGAGGGTATATATGATTGTGTTATTAATCTTAGTCCTGTTACTAGAAGTTTTGCTATTAATAAAATAATCCAATCAAATATTACGCTTTATTCAAAAAAATACTCATTAAATGAAGTTGAAAATATAATATTAAATATTAATAAAAATGATTTTTTATCTAAGAATTATTCTTTAAATATAAATAATATGAATAGATATTTAATTTGTAATATATGTACAGGTTTCTATGAATGAAATAACAGATGAAGAATTAATTAAAAATTTTCAAAATGGAGATATTAATTCATATAATCAGCTAGTTTATAGATATAAAGATAAATTATTTAATTACATTATTCAATTTGTAAAAGATGCAGCTCAAGCTGAAGATTTATTACAAGATACATTCTTAAAGCTATATACTCATAAAAACTCTTACAAAGAAATTGCTAAATTTTCTACTTGGATATATACAATTGCTGGAAATTATGCTAGGACAGAGCTAAGGAAATATAAAAGGAGAAAAACTTTTTCACATTCAGATCTTGGGTTTGATAATAAAGAATTTATTATTAAAGATAAAGCCGAAACACCAAGTGAAGCATTTCTTGCCATAAATTTAAAATCTGAATTAAATAATTGTTTATCAAAATTACCATTAAATTTTAGAACAATAATTATTTTACGAGATATTCAGGAACTTTCATATGAAGAGATCAGTACAATAGTTGAGTTACCATTGGGAACAGTGAAATCTAGAATAAACAGAGCTAGATTAAAAGTACAAGAATGTTTGAATAATAAAGGATTTAAATAAAATATATGAAAAAAAATACAAAAGACATTATGGAAACGATGATTTCTGACTACATAGAAGATAACCTTTCAAAACAAGATAAAGAAAATTTTGAAAAGTATATGAAAAATAATATAGATTTTACATCTTTTGTCTATGGTATAAAAAATAATAAGTCTATAATGAGTAGCCAACCTTATCAAATACCATCAAAAGATTTTTTAATAAACTTAAACAGTAAAATTATAAATAATAAAAAGTATTGGTTTGGCTTAAACTATGGATATAGTTTAAGCTTTTCTTTTATTATTGTTTTTATCAGTTTATTATTTATAAATCAATATTACTATATTGAATCTGATGACATAATTAATACAAGTATTGGTTTAATAGAAAATGACAAATTATCTATTAATGACTCAATAAATATAATAGAAGATAATAATTATAAAATTTTGCAGGTAAAAGCAACAGAGAAAAAATAATTTTTTCTTTAGATATTTAACTAGTTTTTCGTAGATTTATCGCTCTAACAGAGGAAATTATGGCTAAAAAACAAACATTTGAAGACAAAGTAAATAAAAAAGGTTCCAAAGCTGGACTAGTAAGAATAAAAGTTGTCCATGCTATTGATACTGAAAATTCAGGAAATGTAAAATTCAAGGAGAGAATGCATGCTGTCCCGGATGGAAAGACACCTGATCAATTTGTCAAAGAATTATTTTCAAAATAATATTGATTTACAGTATTTTTCATTACAATCATGAAAAATACTGTTTTTATCTTATTAATATCACTTACTTTTAATAGTCAGAATACTAATAATTTATTTTCTGAAGATATTAGTAACTTTATGTTATGTGAATATTTTTCTCTAACAAATCATTTAGAAGAATCTAATAGATGTTACTCAAACCTAAAAGATGAGATTCAATTTGAATCAGCTACTCTTAGTTTATCTTTAGGAGATATAAATTTAGAAAATGGAAATTTTAGCGAGTCACTAAATTATTATCTTGATGTCTATAAGTATAATAAGCACGACATTAGTCTAATTCTATTAATTTATAATTTATATATCATTACAGATAAAATAGAATCTGCACAAAGCTTCTTAATAGATTCTTATTATTCTAATAGCAATAATGAGTTATTATTAGATCAGCTATTTACACATTTTTTTAATAATGGATTAATAATAGAATCACTTGAAATTTTAGCTGATTTATATTTGATTGAATCAATTTCGTATTCAAAAATAGTTAATAAGTGTAAATTAATTAATGATAATTTCAGTGATTATAAATTAACTATATCTATTTTAGATCATCATTCCAATAAATATGATAATTTCAATTTTATCGATTTAAAATTAATTTTTTACTATTTAAATAATGATTTAATAAATCTAAAAAAAACATTTATAAAATTACAAAAACATAATAAATTAAATATTAGTAATACTTTACTCTATTCTGAAAAACTTTTTTATCAAAATGAGTATGATAAGATATTTAGTCTACTTTATCCATATTTTAATGATAATAAACTTTCAATTGAAGGTATACAACTATTACTAAAGGTAGCTTTAGAGCTAAACGATTTAACTTTTTATTTAGAAGTTTCTGATAGTTTATATAAAAAATATCCATTCTTACCCCTTAGTCATGAAATACTAATTAATGCTTTGATGCTCAATAAAAATTATGAGGCTGCTTCCAAAATAATAATAAGAGCCAAAAACCGATTTCAAAATTATTATAACTTCCTAATTTTTGAAGCTAAAATTGAAGTTATTAATGATAACCTATTGAGTGCAATTAATATATATAATTATATTTTGAAACAAGAGGATACTTTAGTTGATGTAAAACATGATTTAGCGCTATTATATAATAAAATAGCAAAATATGAACTATGTGATGATATATTTTTAGAATTATTAAATATTGACCCAGAGAATTTAATTTTTATTAGCGAGTTCTCATCTATAATTGCTAATAGATCTATATCTACTGATGAAGAGTTAAAATATGTTTTAAAATTAGTTAAATATGGTTTAGCTATCCACATTGGTAATCCTATTTTACTAGATAACTATGGATGGATTAATTATAAATTGGGTAACTTCGATTTAGCTCTACAATATGTAAATCAGAGTCTTTCCATTAAAAAGAATCAAAACGTGTTAAATCATTTAATTGAAATTTTAAAAAATAATGAAAATAATAACAACAATGTTGATTTTAATAAATGATGAAAAATAAATTAATTAAAAAAGATATTTCAATCATTATTCCAGTTTTTAATGAATCATTATCATTAAAAATATTATATTCTCAATGTATAGAAGCTATTAATGATATTTTTGCAAACTTTGAAATTATTTTTATTGATGATGGAAGCTTTGATAACAGTTTTGATATTTTAAAAAATATATCAGATAATGATCTAAATGTAATTATTATTAAAATGAATAGAAATTATGGAAAATCTGATGCACTTAACGAAGGTTTTAAAATTGCAAAATTTGATACTATTGTCACACTTGATGCAGACCTTCAAGACGATCCAGAAGAGATCCCTAAATTAGTTGAATTACTTTATGAGGGATGGGACTGTGTATCAGGATGGAAAAAAAATAGAAAAGACCCATTATCAAAAACTATTCCATCATCAGTTTTTAATAAAGTTATGAGTTATATGACTGGCTTAAAAATACATGATTTAAATTGTGGTATTAAAGCATATAAAAAAGAAGCTATAAAAACATTATATCTGTATGGTGGTTTGCATAGATATATACCTTTGTTACTAGTAAATAATGGATATAAAATTACGGAGAAAATTGTGAAACATAAACCTAGAATACACGGTGAAACAAAATATGGCAACTCAAGATTCTTTCATGGAATTTTTGATTTTTTAACGATTTCATTTTTAAAAAAGTATTTTAATAGACCCATGTATTTTTTTGGCTCTATTGGATTATTTTTAAGTCTTTTAGGATTTATTATAAATATTTATTTAACTGTTAAATGGTTCAACGGTATATGGATAAACCCTTCAGGTAGTCCATTATTTTTCTTAGGTATTTTATTAATTGTCGTTGGTATTCAATCTTTATCAATTGGCCTTTTAGGGGAATTAATTGTAAGTACCATTAAAAGTAAAGACAAGGTCAATAAAATTATTAATAAAAGATGAAAATCGTATTAGTTAGTATTGCTCCTCCATTTAGAGGAGGGATATCTACACATACAAAAGGTATATATAATGAGCTTAAAAAAAATCATGATGTAAGAATTTTTAGTTTTTATTATCAATATCCTTCATTTTTTTTCCCTGGGAAATCACAAAAAATTAAAAATGATGATAAATTTAAAAATACTGATTATTCAATTAGTACGATTAATCCATTTAGTTGGATAAATACAGTTAGAAAAATTTTAATAGTTAAACCTGATTTACTTATTTTTACACACTGGAATCCTTTTGTTTCTTTTTCTTTATCTTTTATAGCCAGAATTTTAAAAAGTTCAATTGATTCAAATAGACTAGTTTCAATTTGTCATAATATTAAGCCTCATGAAAATAATTTAGTTGATAATGCCCTTATTAAATTTTATTTAAAACCATTTAAAAGATTTATGTTTATGTCTTCATTTGTGCAAAAAGAATTAAATTTATATAAAAATAAATATAAAAGTATAGTGAGATTTTTGCCAATAGATATAAATTATATTTCTACAAAGAATAAAAGTAGTATAAGGCTAGATATGGGTTTTGATGCTAAGAATAAAATAGTATTATTTTTTGGATTAATTCGCCCCTATAAAGGATTAGATAATTTGCTGAATGCAATTGAAAGTTTCATTATTAACAATACAAATGGTATATTAATAGTTGCTGGTGAAGCTTATGAAAATATTAATAAATATAAAGAAATTGCTAAGAAGTATGATTCTAATAATCAAATAATTTGGATAAATAAATTTATTGATGATAAAAAAATTGAAGAATTAATGTTAGCAAGTGATTTGTTGGTGCTTCCATATAACTCAGCTTCACAGAGTGGCATTTTATCACAAGCTTGGCAATACAATCTTCCTGCGATTGTCACTAATGTAGGAGGTCTTTCGGAGTATGTTGATGAAAATAAATCTGGATATATTGTTGAGCCAAATGATACTGTAGGATTAAGTGCTAAAATAGGTCACTTTTTTAATTCTAATGATTC
>Ga0209091_10003858_pt1 | contig 11914 bp, 7 predicted proteins | sample ArcticOcean_MG_C_6_FD_187438 | JGI IMG/M metagenome (GOLD analysis project Ga0209091, IMG submission 187438) | Marine microbial communities from western Arctic Ocean - ArcticOcean_MG_CB8_128 (SPAdes) (version 2) | ecosystem: Environmental > Aquatic > Marine > Oceanic | place: Arctic Ocean...
ACACAGAAAAAAGTATTCAAGAAATATTTGCAATCTGTTTTACCGGCAAATATGTTTTTTGGTCCCTATGCATTTATGTATGGCGTTGCGATTGGAGGGCAGGCAATCGTGGATGGAGACTCTCCTTTAAAAGCAAACACAAAGTGGCTTGTGGCACCACTTCTTGCGGGGGTTTTAATTCAGCAGACCAACTCTGATATCAAAACAAATGTCTTAAAAAAGCCAACGGATAATAATAATTCTACATTGTATTACAATATCGTTTATATTGGTCCGGATATCTCATCAATAAAAGATTTTAATGCAAAAGGCGACGATGGGAAATGGAGCGCAAATGTTATTAAAGCAGAAACAGGTACTGACTATCCACCATTAGGCTACAGGACAGGTTTTTCAACAAGCTCTTTTGGGATGGATTTCGAAATGTCTCTCCTGGCTCATCATACACTAAAACAGAAGGCTTATTATAATTTCAAAGGACAGATTTATAATGAAGATTACAACATGTACGTTGATTTGCCTACATCCATGGAAATTGACCTACCAACTCACTTTTTAATGCTGCATTCCATGTATATGGGTATTAATGCATATTATGTACTGCCAAATTTTGGTGTTACACCCTATATCGGTGCCGGCGGCGGTGCGTTGTTGAACAGCATACAATCACAATACCCCGGACCGGCAAACCTAGTGCAGGAAAATGGAGCTTTGGCTTTGGATGAGATGGAATTGAACTGGGGCTACCATGGGATGGTGGGTTTCCGTTATATGAGAGAAAAATCTTTTTATTATGTAGAGCTCAGACCAACATTCCATAATTTTCAATATGAAAGCGGTTTAGGCCGACTAAAGGAACATGATCAATTTGTATTACAGTCATTCCAAATTCAACTAGGGGTGGGAAAGAATATATTTTAACAAATGTTCATTCATTTAACATCTTAATCTTGCAATAAACCGACGAAATTTTATCATGAATAGAAATATACACCATAGTCAAACAATTTTTCTTTGCTCCTTCCTGCTTGTGCTGGTTGGCTGCCACAACAACGCTCACCTGCGTACCCAGAAAGTATTAAAACCCGGTGAAAAGGTATACTCCGGGAGCGGTGTACTGGCCATGGGTGGTATGGATGAAAGTTATGATGGTTTACAAAACACGGGTGTGATGGGCTTTCGCGGTGAAGTGTCTATGCTTAAGGGCAGCAAAGACTCAGAAGCCGGGCCCTATTTTGGTGTCGGCATTGGGGACGATGGTCCGGGCTTAATTCTGGGTTATGATTATAGAAAATACACTGGTCAAAGAAGCGGCTCACCAAAAAAACTGGGAGCACAGTTTGAAGTCAATATTAGCGAAGCGGGCGCAGCATTTCACCTTCGGCCTTCTATAATAAGCACAACCAAAAGAGGTCGGCCGCTTTATGGCGGAGTACATGGGCTTTTGGCCATGAGTAACTTAACGGAGCATGAGTATGGGTATAGGTATGGGTATGGGTATGGGTATGATTATGATGGAGATATAGAAATTGATTACCGCTTTAACAGCCTGGGCGCCGGCCTTACCGCTGGTGCAGAGTTTCTAACCTTCGATAATAATTCGATACAATTACAGGTGGATGTGTCCCTGGTAAAAAATTCTTTTAGCACCGATGCTGAACTACTCGTCTTTGATCCGGATGATTGGGAAGATGGCGAAGATGAATTATTTCCCATTGTAACCGGCAGTATTGGAATGAGTTTTTTTAAGCCTGACCCCACCAACAAAGAGTCTTTTGAGCCTTTGCCCACTCCCAGTTACAATACAGGCCAGACACAGACACAGCCCGTCTTTGATCCTGAAACAGGTGAAAAAATATCGGGCGGCATGCGCTTCGATCCGGAAACGGGTGAAGCTATTATTGAAAAGCAGTTTAACCCTGAAACGGGAGAGCAGATTGCGGTTGCTGAAGAAAAACAAAAAACGTCTTACGGTGAAATTGTATTCCAGGCCAAAAACGCAGCAAAAAGTCGCCATAATCGGGCCACATATAACGCTGCAGGTATTGCGTCATGCTTTATCTATCCGATTGGTCTTCCTGTGGCCATTTTATACACCGAAAGCGGTGTCGCATCCAATATGAACCCATACGATCCCGTTTATCTTGACCTGGATTCGAATCAAAAAAACCAGTATAAGCAGGCTTATAAACAGGAAGAAAAACAGCTGCGCAGGAAATCAATTTATGGCGCGGAAGGTTTTTGTGTTGGGCTCTTTTTCTTTATGATGATGAGCGAAGGGTTCTAGTTCAGAAGTTAAATAACCCTGGAAACTGATTAGAAAAAATACGGATGGGGTTGATGAAGAAACAAACAATCGCATGTTGGAAATATTTAGAACCACGATTAACCAAACTAGTTCTATTCCCAGAAAAAACGAAATACATGAACCAATATTTACAGCTTACTAATTTTCAGAATGATATAAAGAAAAATATTTTGAAGGCTGTGGGTTGATTAAACACGGCGGTGGTTGGCCCGCCATTTGGTATACCCTAAAGATGGGCCGGAAAGTAGGTTTCCGCAATATGTGGAAAGCGCTCTCTTCAAAAAACACCTGTAAAACCTGTGCCTTGGGAATGGGGGGTCAATCTGGTGGTATGCGCAATGAGCAGAACCATTGGCCGGAAGTATGTAAAAAATCCATCCAGGCCATGGCGGCAGATATGCAGGGCGCTATTCAGCCAGAATTCTTCAAGCGTTTTTCCATTGATCAACTCCGACAATTTTCTTCACGGGAGATGGAACATGCAGGTCGTATCACAACTCCTCTTCTTCTTGCGCCGGGCGATACGCATTACAAACCTGTGAGCTGGGATGATGTATTCGGTCGCATAGAATCAAAGCTTAAGAAAACCGACCCCGATCGATCTTTCTTTTATTTTAGCGGGCGCTCTTCAAACGAAGCTGGGTTTCTGCTCCAGCTTTTTGCCCGCATATATGGAACCAACCATATCAATAATTGCTCATTTTATTGCCATCAGGCCAGCGGTGTGGGGCTCACGGGCTCCCTGGGAACAGGCACGGCCACCGTCGAATTGGAAGCCTTGGACCATTGTGATCTGTTTTTCTTAATTGGCGCCAATCCAAGCTCCAACCACCCACGCCTTTTGACTAAACTAAAAAATATCCGCAAGCGCGGCGGCAAAGTGATTGTTATTAATCCAGTGGTTGAAAAGGGACTGGTTGAGTTTCGGGTTCCATCAGATCCCGTAAGTATGCTTTTTGGTTCCAAGATCGCATCAGATTATATACAGGTTCGCCCAGGTGGCGATCTTGCGCTTTTCAGCGGATTGGCAAAAACTATTTTGGATAAAGGTCAAATCGATTCCAACTTTATTGAATCTGCAACTGAAGGGTTTGAACATTTTAAGGAAAACATTCAAGAATTAAGTTGGGCTGATATTGAGTTGGGTTCGGGGATATCACGACAAGAAATTGAATCCATTGGTCAACAATATATAGATGCTCAGAATGTGGTTTTTGGTTGGTGTATGGGTATCACCCATCACGCCCACGGAACAGCCAGTGTTCAATCTATTGTTAATTTGGCTCTGCTTCGTGGCATGGTTGGTAAAAAGCATGCTGGCTTACTCCCTATTCGTGGTCATTCCAATGTTCAGGGCATGGGCTCTATGGCCGTAACGCCAACCCTGAAAAAAGCGGTGTTTGACCGAATGACAGATGAAGGTGTTTTTGTCCCCACTACGAAAGGTTACGATACGCTGGCTTGCATCCATGCCGCACAAAACAGTGATATGGATTTTGCGTTTTGTTTGGGTGGAAACCTTTACGGCTCTAATCCAGATTCGTCAGCAACAGCTGCTGCGTTTTCTAAAATTGATACAGTTGTCTATGCCAGTACCACCTTAAATACGGGGCACGCCTGGGGCACCGGAAAAGAAACAATTATTCTTCCCGTTCTGGCTCGAGATGAAGAAAAGCAAAGCACCACCCAGGAATCCATGTTCAGCTTTGTGCGACTGAGCGATGGGGGAATCAATCGACACCAAAGCCTGAAATCTGAAGTGGAAGTTGTTTCTGAAATTGCCAGTCGTGTTTTAGGGAATGATAAACTTTTTAACTGGGGTGAATTGGAAGACCACAACAGCATTCGAAAAATCATTTCAAGAATTATTCCCGGGTATGAGCCCATAAAAAATATTGGAACAACAAAGGACGAGTTCCATATTCCCGGAAGAATTTTACATACTCCAACTTTTCCAACTGAATCGGGAAAAGCAAAATTTATCTATCATTCCATTCCCAATTTGATCCCATTAAAAAAGGACGAACTCCAATTGCTCAGCGTTCGTTCTGAAGGACAATTCAACACGGTGGTTTACGAAGATGAAGATCTTTACCGCGGGCAAGATCGCCGCAACGTGGTGCTGATGAACAAAAACGACATGGATCGACTGGGGTTTATAAAAGATGATCGAGTTATAGTAAAAAGCAAAACGGGTGTACTGGATAATATTTTAGCTCGGCCCTTTGACATTAAAAAAGGTGCGGTACTCATGTATTATCCTGAGGTAAATTCGTTAATCGGTCAAAGCGTGGATCCTCTATCGAGGACGCCGGGATTTAAATCTACAATCGTTAATATTCAAGCGAGTCGTTCATAAAATGTTTCAAAAAATCCTTACATGGTTTATTCAGTTAACCCCCGGAATGAAGCGCAGGTTTTGGAAGTGGTGGTATAATGTATTTGCCAAAAGGACACAGGGCTCCGATTTCAAATTCATGAATTATGGGTACCACGCAGACGGTTTTAATCCTCCGCTCGAGGAATTTGATGAAAATGAAAGATATCCCATTCACCTATATCACCATGTGACTACTCAAACAGACATAACCGATAAAACCGTTTTAGAAGTTGGCTCCGGGCGGGGCGGGGGCGCGTCCTACGTGACGAGATATTTAAACCCAAAGTCTTATGTTGGGATTGATATTTCTGAAACGGCTGTGGATCTTTGCAACAAAATTCACCATCTGGAAAACCTTTCGTTTCGAGTCGGAGACTCGGAAAGCATTCCATTCGGTGATAGTGAATTTGATGTAATTCTGAATGTGGAATCGTCCCATTGCTATGGGGACATGGATAAATTTATGGCGGAAGTAAAACGAGTTTTAAAACCGGGAGGACACTTTCTTTGGTGTGACCTTCGACCTGTTAATATTCTAGAAAAATTAAAGACTCAGCTTGCTGAATCTGGAATGGACTCAATTCAAATAAACAACATAACAGATAATATAATAATTGCCTTAGAAAAAATGTCTGATGGGCGAAGGGCCGGCATAAAAGAAAATGTGCCAAAATTTATCCGTAAAGTTTTTGAATCTTATGCCGGCGTAAAGGGAAGCAAGGTGCATGATTCATTTATAAATGGCGCTTTAATTTATTTATCGGCTATTATGCAAAAGCCTGAATAACTTCGTTTTTCTTCTTATTTTTCTGCCCTAATAAACCACAATAATCTTATGAATACAAACAAGCTTCAGGCAACAATTAACAGCTATTGGGAAGACCACATTATTCCCGCTCTTTTTGAATATATTAAAATCCCAAATAAGTCTCCATCTTTTGATCCGGAGTGGAAAGCTAATGGTCATATGGATCGCGTTTTAAATTTGGCCACCGAATGGGCGCAGGCACACTTACCAGATGGTGCCGAACTGACCGTCAAAGAATCTGATGGGCGAACACCATTGATCCTGATAGATATTCCCGGCGATAGAAAGGGGAATATACTCATGTATGGTCATTTGGATAAGCAACCTGAGATGGATGGCTGGGACGATGGGCTGGATCCGTGGAACCCTGTCATGAAAGATGAAAAACTTTATGGGCGAGGTGCCGCCGATGATGGCTATGCTTTATTTGCATCTCTTTGCGCAGTTAATGCGCTTAAAGAACAGAATGTTTCTCTGCCGCGAATATTGATCTTAATTGAATTTTGCGAAGAAAGCGGATCTCCCGATCTACCTCATTATATGGAACTATGTGCTGATATGATTGGTTCTCCGGACTTGGTGATCTGTTTAGATTCTGGCGCAGGTGACTACAAGCGTTTTTGGACAACCACATCTTTGCGCGGATTGATCGGCGGAACTCTCCGGGTTGATGTGCTCACAGAAGGGGTCCACTCAGGGAGCGCTAGCGGTTATGTACCTTCTTCTTTCCGCGTTGCCAGACAACTGCTTTCCCGATTAGAAAACATTGATACTGGAGAAGTATTATTAGATGAATTAAAGACAGACATTCCTGATTATCGAATTCAAGAAACTAAAAAATATGTTTCTATTCTGGGGAATGAAGTTGTGGAAGAATTTCCGTGGGATGCTCATATGGAACCATCCACCGACGATAAAGTGGAAGGCGTTTTAAGGCGAACCTGGATGCCGGCACTTTCTATTGTTGGCGCTGACGGGTTGCCCCCATCTGACAATGCAGGAAATGTACTTCGCCCTTACACTCAGCTTCAGCTGTCTATGCGAATCCCACCTATGGTTGATCCTAAAAAAGCACAGGCCGCCCTTGAAAAAGCACTAGTGGAAAACCCTCCTTATAACGCGCGAATAACTGTTCATTTTGAAGAAGCCGCGGCTGGATGGAATGCGCCGCAAACAGAAAAGTGGCTGTCCGACGCTATGAACAATGCATCAGAAACCTACTTCAAGGAATCATCATGTTCGCTTGGAGAAGGTGGAACGATTCCTTTTATGGCCATGTTGGGAGAACAGTTCCCCAGGGCGCAATTTGTAATTACCGGCGTACTTGGTCCCGGTTCAAATGCACATGGTCCGAATGAATTTTTACATGTGCCCTATGCCAAAAAACTCTCTGCCTGCGTATCATCGATCATTAACGATTTTCCACAATAAATAAATGACGGTCCGCCTCGGCCTTATTTTATTGCTGGCCATGGTTTCTGTCAGTTCTACGTCGTTGGTTATTCGGTCTGTGGCAACCGTTCCGGCGCTTGTGCTGGCTTTTTGGCGCATGTTTACAGCTAGTGGAATGTTATGGAGCTATAGTGTTATTCGCCCCGCTGGTAAACTATCATCCGTTAATAAAAAACGAATCATATTTGCGGGAATATTTCTTGGGTGTCATTTTGCCTGTTTTTTTCTCGGTGTTCGTAATACGTCCATTGCAAACGCAACGCTTCTTGGTTGTATGGCACCAATTTTCACTGTTTTTATTTCTATATTTCAGAAAAAGAAAATTAATAAAATGACATATGTTGGACTTGTTATCGCCCTTGTTGGAGGCGGCATTATCCAGTCGGGAGACATTTCTTTAAACAATGCTAACTTATTCGGAAATTCGATTGCTCTTTTAAGTGCTCTGTTTATCGCCATCACTTTTGTCCTGGCAGAACAAATTCGTCAAGAGACAGACAACGTCGCTTATGGCCGATCTCTTTTTTTTGTGGCATCCATTACCGTTTTATTAATTGCAACAATGGCTGGTGATTCAATCTTGGATTTCAAGGCAGGAGACATACCCTGGTTTCTATTTCTTGGGTTGGTCCCGTCCATTTTTGGACACAATTTATTGAATTATGCTGTAAAATATATAACACCAACCGCTGTGTCTTCTGTACCCCTAGGAGAGCCAATAATAGCATCTATATTTGGGTTATTATTGTTTGGGGAAGCTATCCCCATTGGTGCTCTTTTGGGTGGCCCCGTCGTTCTGATCGGTGTTTATATTATTATAAATAATCAAGCGGTTTCTGCGGGGGGGTAGTAGCGCCTGTTTCATACCGAACTCCTTTTTTAAAACTATCTATAATTCCATAAATAAAAACCCAGGCTTGCCATTTTTTTAATTTCCACCTTTTGTGATGTAATTCACTTGTGAAGTCGTTGTTAAATTCACCCCGCAACTTTCTTTAATTATCCTATTGGAATATTCAATGAAACAAATAATCGTTTTTCTCACCTTTTCTATTTTAATCCCCGCTCAGTCCTTGAGTGATGATCTGGCCTATCAAACTGTTTCCGATCACCTACGGGGATCCAATATCCCCGAAGCATATATAAGGGAAGCATTTACCCATGATGAAATAAAAATTCATAAAGAAATTGCAGAAAAATTTGCTAGGCCCTACGAAAAGAAAACCTGGAAAGTTTATCGAAAAATTTTCGTGAAAGATTCTAGAATATCTGCAGGGGCAAAGTTTTATAAAAAGAATATTGAATTAATTAAAACAGTATCCAGTGAGTATAAAGTAGACCCATTTATTATAGTTACTATTGCTGGCATCGAAAGCAATTATGGTTCACACCATTCCCAATATTCTGTTTTTAACTCATTGTATTCTCAAATTCATGACATGCCAAAAAGAGCAAAGTGGGCATCAAAGGAATTAGCAGAATTTATAAAATATTGCTACAATGATCACTTGGACCCCCAGGAAATTGGTGGCTCATATGCGGGGGCATTTGGATTTGGACAATTTATTCCATCCAGTTTTAACAACTTTTCGGTGGACTTTAATGAAGATGGGGTAAGGCAGCCTTACGACTGGCCAGATGTATTGGCAAGCATTGCTAATTATCTACGACTAAATGGCTACAATCCTAATAGCAATAATTATGATAGAGATGGAGATATTTGGAAATCTATTTATGCCTATAATCATGCAAACAATTATGTTATGGCTGTTTTAGAGCTAAGGAATGAAATAAAAAACCAAACACTAACGGAAGGAAGCACGAGAGATTGAAACAACCCCCCCGGGGCATCAACTCTGAGTACAATCAACATGTTGCCCTAAAATATCAGTTATATAACTCTCTCTTCTTAACCCTCCCTCTGGGTGGCGTAAAAGATGTGGGCATTCTGATTCCAATTTTGGCAGAAACGTGCCGGACAAAACTCCAGCAAGGCGAAACACCAAAGAAAATTATAGAGCAGTTTTTAACAGAACAGCTAAACACAAAAGACCAAGTAGAGAAATTTGATTTTCTATTTCGCGTTATACAATTTGTTGAACGACAGGTGGTATTAATAGATGCATTAGAAGATGCAACTTTCGAAGATTTAAACAACTTGAATGGACCTGGTTCGATTTCTAGTTTGTTAATTCAGGCAAGGCGAAAAAATAAGACAAACACGCTACTAGAAAAAATTAATAATTTTTCAATACGTCCTGTTTTAACTGCACACCCGACACAATTTTATCCTGGTCGTGTGTTGGCAATAATTACCGATTTAACAGACGCAATTAAAAGAAACAAAATTGATTTAATTCATACTTATTTAATGCAGCTCGGGATGACGCCATTTTTCAAGAAAAAAAAACCTACCCCATACGACGAAGCGGTGAACTTAACGTGGTATCTACAAAACATATTTTACAACAGCGCCGGGAACATTATTTCATCGCTTAGAAAACGGCTTTCTTTAAATCCGGGATGTCTTCAATTAATTCAACTGGGGTTTTGGCCAGGCGGTGATCGCGATGGAAACCCTTTTGTAAATACAGACATAACGCTTAGAGTTGCCCGACGCTTAAAAGAAACTATTTTAAAATGTTATTATTCAGATATTAGGACCATTAGAAGACGCATTTCATTTGCGGGAGTTTATGAGCAACTCTTGGAGATTGAACAACAATTATTAAATAGTATTCGAGGAAAAGAATCATTGGACTGCGATTCTTTTAAAAATGGAATTCAATCAATTTTAGACGACGTAAACACGAATCATAAAGGTGTTTTTAAAGAGCTCCTTGAGGATTTTATCGATCGGATTACATTATTCGGATTTTATTTCGCAGCCTTGGATTATCGACAAGATAGAAGCGTTATTGAAAAAACGATGCAACACGTATCGTTAGAGACATTGTTGGAACAAGATATTAATGCAGATGCTCTATTTGAGAATGAAAAAGCAATAGATATTTTACCATCGACGGATGACCGAGTTGGCGATACGCTTGAAACATTTAAAACAATAAAAAGGATTCAAGAAACAAACGGAGAACGGGGCTGCCACCGTTTTATTGTTTCAAATTGTCAACATGAAATGGATATTGCAAGCGCCTATTTTTTAGCGAAACAAACCGCATTTCTAGGTGAAAATATTCCTATAGACTTCATTCCGCTTTTTGAAACAATTGATGATTTAAAAAACGCTGAAAACATAGTAACCGCATTATTTAAAAATGATATTTATAGAAAACATTTAATGCAAAGAAAGAACAAACAAACAATCATGCTCGGTTTTTCTGATGGTACAAAAGACGGAGGTTATTTAAGCGCCAATTGGAATATATATAAGGCGCGCGAGGCGCTATCAACGTTGTCCGAAAAACATGGTATTAAAATAGTATTCTTTGATGGGCGCGGAGGCCCACCAGCCCGAGGTGGAGGGAATACCCATAATTATTATGTGTCTTTGGGGTCAAAAATTGCATCAACAGAAATACAAATTACTATCCAGGGTCAAACAATATCTAGCAAGTTTGGAACTATTGAATCTGCTCGATTGAATTTAGAACAACTCATGACCGCCGGATTAGATAATTTAATTTTTGACGATGAACACAAAAAGCTTAAAGACAAAGAACAAACCGTTTTAAATAACATGAGTCGGCATTCATTGGATGCTTATACAGAATTAAAAAACCACAAACTCTTTATGCCTTTTCTTGTGGAAATGTCACCATTAAAATATTACAACCGGACAAATATTGGTTCACGCCCAGACAAAAGATCAAAGTCAGACAAGCTAGACCTGAGCCAGCTAAGAGCTATCCCATTTGTGGGCGCATGGTCTCAGTTAAAACAAAATATACCAGGATATTTTGGACTAGGAACTGCCATAAAAAAAATGGAAGACCAGGGAAAAATAGACGATGTTTATTCATTGTATAACCAGTCAGGTTTTTTTAGAGCATTAATTGAAAATTCTATGCAGAGTATGTGTAAAACATATTTTCCATTAACACACTACATGAAAAACGATCCGGTTTTTGGTGATTTTTGGTCAATCCTTAAAAAGGAATATGATTTAACCAAAAAACTTATTTTAAAAATTTCTGGACAAAAAGAATTATTAGAAAAAAACGAAAGTATAAAAGAATCTATAGCCCTTAGGGAAGAAACTGTATTGCCGCTGCTCGTTATTCAGCAATACGCACTTATGAAATTGAGAGAGAACGATTTAGCCAATGACCAAAATAAAATACTAGAGAAAATAATTATAAGGTCTCTATTTGGAAATATTAATGCTTCTAGAAACTCAGCTTAAAGCGATTTAGTTTCTTCCATGAAACGCAGAGACTTTATTAAAACGGGGCTAATGGGTACAGCCGCGGTTAGTATAGTGCCCACAGCATTATTAAGTAGTCAGGACTGTAATGTAACCAATAATGATATACTGGGGCCCTATTGGGACGAAAACCACCCCTACAGAGAAGTTTTAGCTAATATAGACGAACCAGGTACGCGTATACACATTGCGGGAACGGTAAAAGCGAATGATTGCGAAACTCCTATTCAAAATGCCATTGTTGATGTGTGGCATGCCAATGATGATGGATGTTACACCATATTTCAGGAATGTGATTCAGGGAACACCGATGAAGACCCCTATAATCTACGTGGGCAAATGTTGACTAATGAAAACGGTGAATATGCTTTTGAATCTATTTGGCCAGGATACTATGCGGGGCGACCGCGACATTTTCATTATAAGATCACTACACCAGAGAATCTTGAACTGGTTACACAGTGTTATTTTTTAATAGACCCAGATGTTGACGATTCATGGATCGCAAACCATCAAGGCCTAGTGATACCCCTAGAAGAAGGAGTGGGTGGGCTTTATGGAACTTTTGATGTAGTTATGGAT
>Ga0209091_10003860_pt1 | contig 11910 bp, 13 predicted proteins | sample ArcticOcean_MG_C_6_FD_187438 | JGI IMG/M metagenome (GOLD analysis project Ga0209091, IMG submission 187438) | Marine microbial communities from western Arctic Ocean - ArcticOcean_MG_CB8_128 (SPAdes) (version 2) | ecosystem: Environmental > Aquatic > Marine > Oceanic | place: Arctic Ocean...
TCTTTTTCTTTGCTTTCTACCGATATACGCATATTGCCCAGCTTTTATAACTGCTTGTTTAGCGACTCTATATACTTTGCTTCTGGCACCCTTGTAACCTTTCGCTAATTTTAATACTTTCTTGTGTCTTGCATGTGCAACTACACCACGTTTTACGCGCGCCATAATTTTCTCCTATTTAATATGGTAACATCCTTTTAACCAGAGCTTTATCAGCTTTGCTAACTAATAAGTCATCTCTTAGATGTCTTTTTCTCTTAGAACTCTTTTTGGTCAATATGTGCCTACGATGAGATTGTGCTCTCTTCATTTCATCTGAAGGAGTCTTCGAAAATCTCTTTGCGGCTCCACTATGGCTTTTCATTTTTGGCATCATCTTCCTCTTATTAGGCTAAAAACGTGTTAAGTATACAGTAATTATTTCTTTGGTGCTATAACCATTACCATTTGTCTGCCCTCAAATAGCGGTATTTGTTCAACAATTCCTATTTCATCTAAATCTTTCTGTACTCTGTCTAAAACTTCTCGTCCAATCATCTGATGAGCAATCTCTCTGCCCCTAAAACGCATGGTTATTTTAGCTTTATCTCCACCATTCAAGAACTTCGTTATGCTCTTCAACTTAACTTGGTAATCGGCTTCCTCTGTGTTTGGTCTAAATTTAATTTCTTTTACTTGGGTCTGCTTTTGTTTTTTCTTTGCAGCATGGGCTTTTTTTTGATTATCAAATCTAAATTTACCATAGTCCATTATTCTGCAGACTGGCGGTGTTTGATTGGGTACTATTTCTACTAGATCTAATTCTTCTTCCTTAGCCAATTCTAAAGCTTTTGCGGTATCAAGAACGCCTACCTGATCTCCATTTGACGCTATTAACCTAACTTGTAGAACACTAATCCTTGAATTCATCCTTGGTCTTCTATTAATCGCTATAATATTACTCCTAACTAGTTTTTTAAAACAATACTCTTGTTACCTACAAGAGTTTCTACCATTTTAACAAATTTATCAACATCCATTACTCCTAGATCTTCACCAGTTCTAGTTCTTATAGATATTTGGTTGCTTTCAACTTCTTTATCACCGATAACTAATAAATATGGAACTCTCATCATGCTGTGGTGGCGAATTTTATAACTAATTTTTTCATTTCTTAAATCAGATGATGTTCTTATGCCTAAATTATTTATTTTCTTAGCTAATTCCAAACAATGAGCTTTTTGATTGTCTGATATATTCATTATAACTGCATGAATTGGTGACAACCATAAAGGTAAGTCCCCAGCATATTCCTCTATAAGAATACCCACAAACCTCTCTAAGGAGCCAAGTATTGCTCGATGTATCATTACAGGTGCAACTTTGTCTCCATTATGATCAACATATATCGCATCTAATCTTATCGGCATAGAAAAATCTAATTGTATGGTCCCTAACTGCCATACTCTTTCGAGCGAATCTTTTAAAGAGAAATCAATTTTAGGACCATAAAATGCTCCGTCACCTTTATTTAGTTGCCATTTAATATCACTAGAGTCTAAAGCTTTCATAAGAGCATCTTCAGACTTATCCCAAATTTCTTCCTCACCAACTCTTTTTTCTGGTCTAGTGGATAGTTCAACCTTAATCTCTTCGAATCCAAATTGTCTGTAAATTTCATAGATAGTTTTTATTAATAATTTTATTTCATTTTCAATCTGATCAGGCGTGCAAAAAATATGAGCATCATCTTGAGTAAACGCTCTTATACGCATCAAACCATGCAATGTTCCTGATGGCTCATTTCTATGTACTAAACCAAACTCTGCAAACCTAATAGGTAAATCTCTGTAACTTTTCAAGCCTTGATTATAAACTTGAATATGTCCTGGGCAACTCATTGGCTTAACCGCATATTCTTTATTTTCAGATGAAACATCAAATATAAGATCTGAGAACTTATCTAAATGGCCAGACTTTTTCCATAATGACTTGTCTAGAATCTGAGGAGTATTAATAATCTTATAATCATAATCTCTTAAATATGAGGTAATAAAATCTTTGACAATATTAAAGAGTTTCCAGCCGTTGTCATGCCAAAAAACCATACCAGGAGACTCTTCTTGAAAATGAAAATAATCAAGTTTTTGCCCTATTTTCCGATGATCTCTCTTCTCAGCTTCTTCTAACTTATGTAAATAAGCTTTAAGGTTATCCTTAGTGTCCCATGCAGTACCATATATTCGCTGAAGTTGCTCATTTTTTGAATCTCCTTTCCAATAAGAGCCAGAAATTTTCATGAGTTTAAAATAGTTTAATTCTTTTGTGCTTACAAGATGAGGTCCTCTGCACATATCTATGTACTCTTCATGATGATAAATAGCTATTACTTCATCAGAAGGTATATCTTCAATTAGCTTTAATTTATAATCTTCCTTTCGTTCCTTGAATACACTCTGAGCCTTTTCTTTAGTTACGACTTCTCTTCTAATTTTATAATTCTTTTTTGCAAGTTTTTTCATCAAAGCTTCAATGGAAGATAAGTCTTTTTCAGAGATACTGTCTTTGCTATAGATATCATAATAAAACCCATTATCAATTGTTGGTCCAATAACCATTTTTGTATCAGGATATATCTGTTTGATTGCATGGCCAAAAACATGGGCGCATGTGTGCCGTATTATCTCAAGGCCTTCTTCGTCAGCAGGCTTGATAAGTTCTATCAAAGAATCTTTAGTCACGATTTCGCTTAAATCTACCAAGACGCCATCTATCTTTGCAGCAACGGGCCTGATATTAGAGAAGTTATTTTTAACAACCTCATCTACTGACAAGCTTTCAGCAGTTTCAATAACCTTATTTTCTATAGTAATTTTATACATAATTTTATAATTCTAGGCACGATTGGACTCGAACCAACGACCTCCACCATGTCAAGGTGGCGCTCTAACCAGCTGAGCTACGCGCCTAAGTCATGTAAAATTAACATGCCAATAGGCTATTCTCAAGCTAATTATATTCATAAATAATTTATATTCTTACCTTTCACTTCCTTTATTTTTGTTTGGTAGATCAAGAAAGTTTTCCTGTATCGTGGCTATTTGATCTCTTATTTGAGCTGCTTTTTCAAATTCTAAATCTCTAGCATGTACAAACATATGTTTTTCTAGCTCTTTAATGACAGATATAACATTATCACCATTTACTTTAGGATATTTTTTCTTAACATTTGATATTAGCGTTAACTTATCAAGTTTTTTAGCAGAAACATATATATCTTCGTCTAACGCTTCTTTTATAGCTTTTTTTATGCCTTCTGGTTTTATATTATTTTTCTTATTATGCTCCACCTGTATGTTGCGCCTTCTTTCTGTTTCATCAATAGCTCTCTGCATAGATTTTGTAACAACATCGCCATATAAAATTACACGCCCATCAATATTTCTTGCCGCTCTGCCGATAGTCTGAATTAAAGACTTATCAGATCTTAGAAAACCTTCTTTATCCGCGTCTAGTATGCATACAAGCTCAACCTCAGGAATATCTAAACCTTCTCTTAATAAATTTATTCCAACTAAAACATCATAGATACCTTTACGTAAATCTCTGATAATCTCTACTCTTTCAACAGTATTAATGTCTGAGTGCAAGTAATTAACTTTAATATTAAATTCTTGAAGATATTCCGTTAAATTTTCAGCCATCTTTTTTGTCAACGTTGTTACCAGTACCCTATTTCCATTTGCGATAACTTTATTAATTTCAGATAAAGCATCCTCGACTTGATTAGAAGATGGTCGTACAGTTACCACTGGGTCAATCAGCCCGGTTGGTCTTATGACTTGCTCAACTATACTATTTGAAAACTCAAGCTCATAAGGTCCCGGAGTGGCCGAGACATAAATGGTTTGGAAGTTATATTTAGTAAACTCTTCAAATTTTAAAGGTCTATTATCCATTGCTGATGGCAATCTAAACCCATAATCAACTAAAGTTTGTTTTCTTGATCTGTCGCCTTTATACATGCCGCCAATTTGAGGAACGGTAACATGGCTTTCATCAAGAATAATTAATCCATCGCTTGGCAAATAATCTAGAAGACATGATGGTGGTTCACCGGGCTGACCTCCTGAAATATATCTAGAATAATTTTCAATACCCGAACAATATCCCATCTCGGCAATCATTTCTAAATCATAATTAGTTCTCTCTTTTAACCTCTGAGCTTCCAAAAGTTTATTTTCTTTTGAAAAAAAAGTTAATCGTTCTTTGAGCTCCTCTTTAATTTTAATTGAAGCATCATCCATGATTTCCTTTGGCGTTACATAATGTGTTTTTGGATATACTGTAAACCTATTAACTTTTTTATATATCTGTCCGGTTAAAGGATCAAATGTATATAAGTTTTCAATTTCTTTATCGAATAACTCGACTCTTAAAGCTTCTTTTTCTGAATCAGCAGGAAATATATCTATAATCTCTCCTTTGACTTGGTAAGTTCCTCGTCTGAGTTCAAGATCGTTTCTGGCATACTGAAGTTCTGTTAACCGTTTCAATATTTGTCTTTGGTTAACTATGTCTCCGGTAACAAGATGTAATTTCATTTTCAAATATTGTTTTGGGTCACCTAGGCCATAAATTGCAGAAACACTAGCTACAACAATTGCATCTTTTCTCTCCGTTAATGATTTAGTGGCAGATAGTCTCATTTGTTCAATATGCTCATTTAATGAAGCATCTTTTTCTATATATGTGTCAGAAACTGGTACATACGCTTCTGGTTGATAATAATCATAATACGAGACAAAATACTCAACTGAGTTATCTGGAAAAAAATCTCTCATTTCAGAATATAATTGAGCTGCTAATGTCTTATTAGGGGCCATGACCAGAGTTGTCTTATTAGTCTTCTTAATCACTTCTGCCATCGTGTAGGTTTTTCCAGAGCCTGTCACACCAAGAAGTGTTTGATGTTGTTCACCAGACATAATTCCCTCAACGAGAGATTTTATAGCTATAGGTTGGTCGCCAGCTGGACTGTAGTGTGATTTAAGATTAAACTTCTTCATCAAGAAATATTTTAACACGAAGTTGACTTAAAAGACCGATTTAAGCTACTATTACTTATCCAAAGGAGATACGTTGACGTTCTCAAATAGAATAAAATTAATTAAACCATCTTCAACCATGGCACTAACATCCAAAGCGCATGAAATGCGCCAGAATGGAGAGGATATTATTGTCTTAACAGTTGGAGAACCTGACTTTGATACTCCACAATATATCAAAGATGCTGGCAAGGCAGCTATAGATCAAGGTCTAACAAAATATACATCTGTAGATGGTACCGCTTCTTTAAAAAAAGCTATAATTAATAAGTTTAAACAAGAAAATAATCTAGACTATTCAATGGATGAAATAATTGTATCGTCTGGTTGTAAGCAATCTATTTTTAATTTATTACAAGTCCTGGTAGATGAGGGTGATGAAGTGATAATACCTCAGCCATATTGGGTATCATATGCTGACATGGTAATTTATTCAGGTGGAAAGCCAGTGCTTCTTGAAACACAGTATGATAAAAATTTTGATATTGACCCAAATCAACTAGAAAGTTTAATTAATGAGAAAACCAAGCTTTTTATGTTAAATAGTCCAAATAATCCAAGTGGGAAATATTTTGATTCAAAACTATTAATACGACTAGGTGATGTTTTGGAAAAACATAAGCAAGTTTTTGTTTCTTCTGATGACATCTATGAGCATATTCACTGGCATAAAGAAAAATTTCAAAATATGGCCAATGTTTGTCCAAACCTAAGAAATAGAATTATTGTACTCAACGGAGTATCAAAAGCATATTCAATGACTGGATGGCGTATAGGTTATGCTGCTGGAAATAAAGAAGTGATTAAAAAAATGAAAACACTTCAGTCACAGTCTACTTCTTGTGCTAGCTCCATCTCTCAAGCTGCTGCCTGTGCTGCACTATCCTCTGAATGCAAAGAATTGCCTGCAATGACTGCAGAGTACAAAAAAAGGCATGATTATGTTGTCAGTAAACTTAATAAGATATCAGGAGTTACTTGTAAAGAAACAGATGGAACCTTTTATGTGTTCCCATCATTTATTGAGTATATAGAAAATAGTAAAACCATTAATAATGATAGTGATTTAGCTCTTTATCTGCTTAATGTAGCAAAAGTTGCTGTAGTTCCCGGCAGTGCATTTGGGACCAAAGGGCATATTAGAATATCAATTGCCATTGATGTGAGCTCCTTAAAAGAGGCTATGAAACGAATATCTGATTCTCTTTAAAAATTTTAAATTAGAATAGATATCAAATACATTCCAGTATATGTTACCAAAAGTAACACTAGCACTATCAATAAAAATCCTATTATCAAAGAAATTTTGTCAGACATATGAGTATAGTAGCAGGAATGTCTAACAATAAAATACTCCTCGGGACGGACTCGAACCGCCGACCTGGTGATTAACAGTCACTCGCTCTACCAACTGAGCTACCAAGGAATAAGTTGAGTCATCATAATTGATAAATACTTATTCATCAATAATATTCTCTATATTTTTAACTTTTTTAAATAATTTCTAAATTCTTTCGAAAGCTCTTTATGTTCTAGAGCATACTCAATTGTAGCCTTTAGATAACCAAGTTTACTCCCGCAATCAAATCGTTTACCCTCAAATATATATCCATAAATAGCTTGTTCATTCATTAAATCAGCAATTGCATCAGTTATCTGAATTTCTTTACCAACACCCGTTTTTAGTTGCTCTATTTTAGCAAAAATTTCAGGTGTAAAAATATATCTCCCAACAACTGCCAAATTAGATTTGGCATCTTTTGGAGATGGCTTTTCAACTATTGCATTGATATTGTATAAATTATTATTTTTCGAACCATACTCAATAATTCCATATTTATCAGATTCGGTTTTATTGATTTTCTCAAGAGCTAAAATAGTGGCTTCTTTTTCGTTATAGATATCAATTAGTTGCTTTAGACATGGTTGTTGTGCCTTTATAAGATCATCTGCTAAAATTACTGCAAATGGCTCATTATTGACAATATTTTTAGCACAATGTATCGCATGACCAAGCCCCGCAGGCTTATTTTGTCTTACAAAAAAACAATCGATATTTTTAGGGACAACTTTTTGTACTAATTTTAAGAGGCTTTTTTTATTCTTAGCGAGAAGCTCATTTTCTAACTCAGGAGCTGAATCAAAATGATCCATAATGGCATTTTTTGTTCTCCCAATAATGAAAATTAATTCCTTAATTCCTGAGGAAACAGCTTCTTCAGCTGCATATTGAATCAATGGTTTGTCTACAATTGGCAGCATCTCTTTTGGACTTGCTTTTGTAGCAGGCAAAAATCTGGTTCCTAACCCGGCTACTGGAAAAACTACTTTTTTTATTTTGTTCATGTGTAAAAATTATTTATTGTGTGCAAAAATTATTTATTTAGTGCAAAATAACATATCTTATGACATATATTATCACAGAAAATTGCATTAAGTGTAAATATACCGACTGCGTTGAAGTCTGCCCTGTCGATTGTTTTCATGAAGGGCCAAACTTCCTTGTGATTAATCCAGAGGAATGCATTGATTGTAGTTTATGTGAGCCTGAGTGTCCCATTAACGCAATTATTTCTGATGAAGATGTCACAGATGATAATCGTCATTTTCTAGAGATAAATGAGCGCCTATCTAAAAAATGGCCTATTTTAACAGAAATTAAAGCTGCACCTAAAGACGCTAAAGAATGGGAAAATAAAACTGGTAAGCTTGATTTATTAGAAGAGTAAATTTAAAATTCCCCGACCCCATCATAAACCTGAGGATGATAATCTTCGAATCTTGTACAATGAGGAACCCAAGTAAGTTTCACAAAACCAGTCTGGCCATTTCTATGTTTTTCCACACGTATCTCGGCAATATTTTTCTGGTCAGTATTAGGATCATAAACTTCATCCCTATAAAGAAAGACAATTAAGTCGGCATCTTGTTCAATCGAGCCAGATTCTCTTAAATCAGATAAAAATGGACGCTTATCATTTCGTGACTCTACTCCTCTATTTAACTGTGATAAAGCTATAACCGGAATGTTTAATTCTTTTGCGATTGCTTTTAATGCTCTTGTTACCTCACCTACTTCATTGACCCTGTTTTCAGAATAGCGAGGGATTGACATTAGTTGTAAATAATCCACGACTATTAAATCAATGCCGGCCTCTCTTTTCATTCTTCTAGCTTTTGATCGTAAATCCATGGGAGATATTGCTGCCGTATCATCGATATAGAAATCACAGTCATTCATCATTTCTATTGCTGAAGTAACAGCTTTTGTATCCTGAGGAGATGATTCATAATCACCCGTTCTTATCTTTTGCATTGAAACCGAACTTAACGAGGACAACATTCTTAAAGCTATAGACTGTGAAGACATTTCAAGACTAAAAAATCCCACCTTCTTTTTTTGTTTAAAAACAATATCTTGGGCTACATTCATAGCAAAAGCTGTCTTTCCCATTGATGGTCTACCTGCAATAATAATTAGGTCAGACTTTTGTAAACCTGCAGTTAATTTATCAAATTCATTATATCCAGTCAGAAGATAATCAAGTTCATTATTATTCTTTTTGCTATAGACAGTATCTATATATTCATTCACTACAGGTCCAATTTTATGTAGTCCATCATTAACATTTGAGTCAGTTGTAATCGCAAATATTTCAGACTCAGCCTTATCCAAAACATCTTTAATATCACCTTGTTCACTTTGATGAACAGTTTGAATTGTTCTTGTGCTTATGCCGATAAGTTCTCGCATAATAGATTTTTCTTTTATAATTTCAGCATATGCTTTTATATGCGCAGAAGTAGGAACTTTATGAGCTAATTGGCTGATATATTGCATGCCACCTATTCTATCAAGTACTCCTTTACTTCTTAAGCAATCCTCAAGGACAACAACATCTATAACTTGACCAGCGGAAGCTAAATCATATATTTCATTAAATATAAGCTTATTATTACTGTCAAAAAAATCTTTTGTTTGGACCATATGCGATATCTGATCCCATGAAGTAGAATCCATGATTAATGATCCAAGAAAGGCTTGTTCAGCTTCTAATGATTTTGGCGTGGTTGGTAATTTAGTTTCCATAATTTATTCTAACTGAAAAATAATGGATTTTATAGACAAGAAGCTGTGGAAAAATTGTGGAACATTATCAGGTATTAAAGAACTCTTTGGTGCTTCAATAATCATAATAAAGTTTAATATATCTTTAATATTCTATGGAGAGCTTAACAGGGTTTATTCTTATACTGATTCGTCAGTAGCTGATTCTGCAATCACATCGTCATCAATTATAGGCTCTGGAGCCGCAACATTATTACGTGTTAATTTAATTGGAATAGTGATGTTAATGTCAGTATGAAGACTCACGGTAGCTATATAATCTTCAGCAAAAGTCTTAATAGCTCCAGATGGGAGGCTAACCTGTTTTTTTACAACAGCATATCCATCTTCTACTAAACGATCTACGACATTCTGAAGAGTAATTGAACCAAATAAATTATCAGCATCCTCTTGAACGTTAACTTCAAAAGATAATGAATAATCTTTATATTTTTCTTGCTCAATTAAGGCCAAAGATTTCAGCTCTTCTTCTTGCTTAATCAGTACTTTTTTCTTTTCCTCAACGACGGCTAAATTAGCCTTAGTAGGTAATACTGCATGTTTATTAGGTATCAAATAATTACGAGCATAACCTGCTTTAACCGATACTTTTGCTCCAACTTCACCTAAGCTTTTAATATTTTTTAAAAGAAGTATATCCATTATTGTTTATGGTTATCGCAAAATGGCAATAATGCCAAGTGTCTAGCGATTTTGATGGCTTGATTAATTCTTCTTTGTTCTTTGCCTGTAGTTCCACCTATTCTACGAGGTGATATTTTACCAGCTTCTGTTATAAATTTTTTTAAGAACGCTATATTTTTATAGTCTATATCGGCTATTAAATTAGATTTTTTCTTAGTATATTCTTCACTCATTGTATTAAGCTCTTTCTCTAGTTGCCATCATCACAGATGGTTCAGTAATTTTCTCATCTTGGGCAAGAAACATGTGTCTCATGATGCTGTCATTAAATTTAATTAAATTAGCTAATTCATCTAAAATTTCATTATTAGCCTGAAAATTCAACAAAATATATCTAGCTTTATTAATTTTATTTATATTATAAGCTAACTTCATTGTTCCCCAGTCTTCGTACCTATCTATAGCTCCACCCTTGGAATTAATAATATCTTTGTACTTATCAACTGTCTTTAAAGTTGACTCATCCTGGTTTATGTTAAACATTAATAATAATTCGTAATTTTTCATAGTTTCATCCAATATGCGAATACTACTTTAGTATCTATAATATTTCAAATATTCATTTAGTTTTTTTAATCATTTTCTTAATCTGATATAAGGCAATTCCAGTAGCAACGGCAACATTTAGGCATTCTACCGAGCCATAAATTGGTATTTTGCATATATCATCACATAAGTCCAGTAATGACCTGCTGATTCCTTCCCCTTCAGAACCCAGAATTACAGCAACACCTGCATCGCGAGACTTAATATCATATATAGTCATGTCACTGCTATCAGCCGTTCCTACAAGTCTAATGTTGTAGCTTTTAAGTTTTTTTATGACCATGGCAAGATTATTGGTCTCAAGTAGTGATAAGCCTTGTAAGCCTCCAGATGCTGTCTTATGGACTAATGGAGATATCTCGCAAGAGTTAGACTTTCTCTTTATGATTAATGAAACACCTGCTGCATTTGATGTCCTAATACATGACCCTAAGTTTCTAGGGTCTTGTATTGAATCAAATATCACAATAAAAGGATTTTTTTCAGTTTGCAGATATAGGTCAATATCAAAACTTGACAATGTTTTATTCTCTAGCTCAAAAACAACTCCTTGGTGTTTTGATGAAAAACATAAAGTTGTTAAAAAATCTTTTTCAACTTCTACTATTTCTACATTTAAATTTGCAGCATCTCTAACAATCTTTGTCACATGATTACTGACTGGCGGTTTTTTAAGATATATTCTTTTTATATTTTGGGGGCTTAATTTCAACTGAGCATTGCAAGTATGAATGCCATATATTAAATTTAAATTTTCTTGATCAGTCATTTAGGTAGCAAAAATATCTTTCAGACAAATTATTTCATTTCTTGCTGGGCCTGTTGAAATCATGACTATTGGTGTTTTTGATAATTTCTCAATAGTTTTGATGTATGCTTTAGCATTTTCAGGCAAATCTTTATAGTTTGTAATACCTACTGTCGAAGATTTCCATCCTTTTAGTTCTATGTACTCGAGGTTTTCAACCTCAAAAGTCTCATAGTCAATATTTCCATAGTCAACGCATATCTTGATAACATCTAAGTTATCCAAGACATCTAATTTTGTTAAAGCTATTCCATTAATCCTATTTAATTCGATAGACTTGTTTAGTATTTTCATATCTAACCATCCACATCTTCTGGCTCTACCTGTGGTAGCTCCAACTTCACCACCCCACTCAGCAATATCAAGCCCTGTTTGGTCATGCAATTCAGATGGGAAAGGTCCGTGCCCCACTCTAGTTGTATATGCTTTAGTTATCCCCAAAGAATAATTTACTTTATCTACACCAATTCCTGTTCCTGATATTAGACCTGAGAGCGTTGTATTTGAAGAAGTTACATAAGGGTAAGTTCCATGATCAATGTCTAGCATTGTTCCTTGTGCTCCCTCAAAAATAATATTAGATTTTTTATTCAAATCCAGGATCAGGGGAATTACATCACATACATGTTCTTTTATGTTTTCAAAGATTGGGGTTA
>Ga0209091_10003861_pt1 | contig 11909 bp, 10 predicted proteins | sample ArcticOcean_MG_C_6_FD_187438 | JGI IMG/M metagenome (GOLD analysis project Ga0209091, IMG submission 187438) | Marine microbial communities from western Arctic Ocean - ArcticOcean_MG_CB8_128 (SPAdes) (version 2) | ecosystem: Environmental > Aquatic > Marine > Oceanic | place: Arctic Ocean...
ATGACACGGCTAATGAGGATCGATGCCTCAGGCGAGATGACACGCTTGATGAGGATCGATGCCTCAGTCGAGCCGACGCGGTTAAGTCGAAATAACCGTGCGTCAAACTGGCCTGAACAACGGAATAAAAAGATCTTCGTGTTCTTCCCACTCCAACTGGACTTCCTGGCCGATCGAGACATCATTCAACGGGTCATCCACGCCGATGACATTGCTCAAAATCCTCGGGCCTTCTTCCAGGTCAATCCAGGCGACCACATAGGGAACCATGTTCCGAAAGAACGGATGATAACTTTGGCGTACGACACTGTAGGTGTAAACACTCGCCTTTCCCGACGCCGTCTTCCACGCCAGTTTTCCACCCGTGCAACCGGTGCAGTGACGTCGGGGATAGAACACAACCTTGTCGCAGTTGTCACACTGCTGGTATTTGAATTCCTTATTCTTGGTCGCTGCCCAGAACGCCTGGGTATCAAGTTCCTTGGTCTTGGGTAGCGGCCGGGTCGGCTCTTTTTTCTTTTCTGACATGATCTAGTCTCCCCCTAATATGATTGTACCGGCGCTATGCCGACTTCCCAGCATGCCGCCATTGCCATGCGCTACTGCCAACTTGGCTCCCTCGACCTGCGAAGTTGACTCACCCCTCAGCTGTCTCGTGGCTTCTATCAAAAGAAATATCCCGCGCATGCCCGGATGATTGGAGGAAAGACCTCCGCCATCAGTATTCAGCGCTGGCCCATCGGAAGGCCTGTCAAAGCGCAGCCGCCCGCCAGTAACCCAGTCACCACCCTCGCCTTTTTTACAGAAACCAAGGTCCTCGAGCATGGTCATAACGGTAATGCTGAATGAATCATAGATCATGGCGATATCCATCTCGGCCGCAGTTAACCCCGCTTCGCCAAAGGCGATCGGCGCTGATTGAGCAGCTGCGCTGGTGGTGATATCACCACCGATCTCAGGATATTTCGTCGCTTCACCCGTACCAATAATCCAGACCGGTGATTTCTTGCAGTCCCTGGCGACTTCGGGAGAGGCAATCACCACCGCCCCGCCACCGTCGGAAATCATGCAACATTCCAATAGATGTAATGGGTCAGCAATCATTCTAGAGTTCACAACATCGTCGATGGTGGTTTCACGAATATCGAGAAACTCAAGGTCTTCCATCGCCTGCACGGCTTCCGGGTTTCGCATGGCATGCAGGCGCGTTGCAATCGAGATCTCTGCCAACTGCTCGCTGGTCGTGCCGTACTGATACATATGTCGTTGCGCCACCATGGCATAGTTAGACACCAGGGTCTGGCCAGCAAAGCTATCCATGTTCTCGGCCGGGTGCATAGAAGCCCCTCCTCTTGCCCCCACGCCAATCGCAAAAGCATTGCTGTGTGCAGTAGAGCCGTAAGTCAAAAGCGCGACTTTTGCTTTGCCTGCTGCTATATCTCTTTTGGCATGTGCAGCGTGGTACTCGTAGGAGCTGCCTCCCACGCCTGTGGTATCAATGACAGTGGGGTTTAACCCGAAATATTCGGCAATGTTAAGGCCGCTCATCCCGCCACCATCACCCGCATCATAGATTGCATCTACGTCGGACCAATTAAGGCCTGCATCCTCCAGCGCCCGTGCGGCCGACTCTGCCTTGATCTGCAGGGGGCTGACTTCGCCTTCCACATCACGGGTTGGATATTCATGAATACCGACAATTGCCGCGTCTCTTTTCTGACTCATAGTTACACCTTTTCCAGACTGGCAAGCAACTTTTCATTGTCTCGCTCATGTTTTTCAAAATTTAGCAGTGGCAATAACAACAAAAAGACCACGTGGAGTCCAGCCATCACCAGAAACATTTGGGAATAGTCCATCAAATTCCCTAGTGGTACCACCGCGCCACTGCCCAAGGAACGCGTCAGGTTAGCTGACGCCATATAAACCGCAAACTGTGTCGCTGCCACTTGAGGCAAACACAATCGCATAAACAGAGAGATCATCGTCATGGTGACAAATTGGCTTATGATACCTTCAGCCAGCACCATGACCTTAAAATACTCATCGTTCGACCAGTATTCCTCGGTATATGCAAAAACCACAAACCCAACCATTCTCAGCAGGATAAACATAAAGAGTACTTTGACCAGACCGGTGCGATCCACCATCGCACCAAACACAACACCAATCACCGACGCAATGATGCCGGTAATCGCAACCCAATTGGCGAATTCAGTCTGCGCCCACCCAAGTTGCTGAACAGTGATCGCCGGGTTGATTGATACGAGGATCCCCGCGGCAGCGCGTTGTAACCCTTCAAGGAAAATCAACAAAAGACTCATTGGCAAAATAAGTGCCCGCATAAGGGTCACAATAATATCTCGCCAGGATTCATTCACACTGGCCAGCGCTTCGGCAGAGGCTTCACCGGTCGACCAGGGAAGCAGCCGCTCCCCGGGTCTTTCCCTCAGAAAAAGCGGCAACAACATAATAAGAAGAACCGCGATGGCCATAATGATTGCCGCGGTCGACAGGCCAAAATTCACCAGCGCCGCACTACCAACAGCGCCGGAGATACTTATCCCGCCTATCTGCCCCCCAAACATATAGGCATTCGCCTGGGCACGCTCATTTTCTTCCAGAATATCGATCGCCATCCCGTCAACGGCAACATCCTGAATCGCCCCAAAAGAGTTAGCCAGGAAGCCAAGCGCCGCCAACAGGGAGTAACTTTCTTTGGGGTCAGGCGACAGCACCGCGATCAGCATGAAACTGCCAACAATCCCTATTTGCGCCAGGAGTATCCAGGGCCGGCGTCGCCCCATGGCCGGGAACGCGAACCTGTCCATGACCGGACCCGCCAGTAACTTAAAACCCCAGGGCAGGAAAACGATGGCGATAAATCCACCAATTTCAGACACCGAGAGCCCTTCGGCGGCAAACCAGGCGGGTAGTGCCACCTGGAAAATACCAATAGGTAATCCCTGACAAACATAGAGTAAGCAGAGGGTTGTAAACCGAAGCCATTTCGACTGCGCTAATGCTGGTGGCTGTTGAAACATGCGGGGAGTTATATCATAAGATTACCCGGATGGCGTTCGCTGATTGGTTGTGGCAGATTACGGCTTTTGTTTTAGGAGATACCCATTGAAAGTGATCTGTCTGACCGGAGGACTAGCCTCTGGAAAATCCACTGCAGTGAAACATCTTGCCGACAAGGGCGCGGTTGTTATTGATGCAGACATCCTGGGTCACCAGGCTTACAACCCTGGAACTGCGGCATTCGATGACGTCATCTCTACCTTCGGCGAAGAAGTTCGCGGCGACGATGGTCAGATCGATCGAAAAGTGCTTGGCGGTAAAGTATTCGGTAAACCCGAGGAATTAAGAAAACTAACGGACATTGTCTGGCCGGAAATTCGTCGACTCGCAGAACTGGAACTTGCTGCCATTGCAGACCGCAATCCGGATGCGATTGTCGTACTTGAAGCGGCGGTGCTGTTTGAAGCGGGGTGGGAAGATATTGGGGAAGAGATATGGGTGCTTACCGTTGACCGAGAGACGGCTATCTCGCGATCAATGGCGCGAGACAATGCCCCGCGGGATGCGGTTGAACGTCGGCTGGACTCTCAACTTTCCAATGAAGTTCGGACTTCACGAGCAGACATTGTCGTTACCAATGACGGCAGCGTGACCACTATGCTGGAGCAAATTGACAGCGCCTTCGCCGAAAGCACAGGGACATCAGGTACGGGGTGAGAGGAACCACAAAAGCCCGCCGCCGACGGCAAAGGTGGCCCCATAGACCGCGCATACAACACCCAGGCCAATGCTTGGCAGGACTGGCGCCATAAACATCAGTACGTGCATGCTGAGAAACAAAATCGCGACATTAAAATAGGCGAGCTCCCTTGCAACCGGCGTTGAAAGATCAGGGTCAAGTATCCTGAGCAATAGCAAGCCGCTACCGGTTGAACCCGTGCAACAACCGAACAAGGTAATCGCCCGTTCTACTGGAAGGGTGTTAAGCATTCGCCCAAACAGGAAACACATTAATGCTGTGGTAGCCGCGGCAGCCAGGCAAACGGCCAGTATCGGTACCAGGTAATTGGCCAGCAGCGCAAACTGGATGCTCATCACGGTACCCACCATCATCAGGTCAACGGACGAGCCGGTAATTCTTTTCTGGGTTTCATTATCAATGCAGTGCCCATACCCAAGCCTGTTGATGACCGCCCGAAGTATCAAGCAAACCATGAGCCCATGAACAAAAAACAGGTTATGACTGAATACCAAAACCATCGGCACTCCCAATAAGGTTGCACCATCAAGAAGCGATTGCATCAATATCAGATATTCATTCGTCACCAGGTACGCGACTCCCAGAATACTCAGATGGAATACCAGGGAGTCTACATTGGCTGAATGAGTCACCTGCCTGCCTGCCTCCGGCCGCCCCGACTCATTGTGAACGCCACTCAGAAACTCCTCTGTTAGACGAGCCGCGGTGTTCTGGTTTAAGCCATGTCTAATCGCGTAACGGGCCGCAGGGACACCAATCACAAAGGAAAGCACAAACCCCATAGAGGCATAGATCAATCCAAAGTTAACCGCAGAACTAACACCGAATTCGGATTCCCAAATTGATCCCATCGCCATCGCCTGCCCTGGGCCCTGGGTAAAGCCATGGGTCACCAGAATGCCAAGATAATGAGACAACTCGCCCCCAGTTACCAGGTTGTATGTCACTACCACAGACAACCCAACCAGCGCCTGCAACACCAGGCTCATCGTCCAGCCAATAGCGAGCCAACTACCGCCCGGCTGAATAGATTGGTTGTCGGCGCTCGCTTCCTTGCCGGTTAGCACCAGCGACATAAAGCTGAGGGTGAAAAAATGGAAAGCAAAGGGGACAAAGTCCTGGCTGGTATATCCAAAGGCATAGCCCGAACTGAGCAGCAAGAAGCCAATTAACCCGCCCAGTAAACTCGCTGGAATCAACGCAAACTGGAACCATGGAACACGGGCACGTAATACCGTGCCCACAAGAATCATGGAGACCATAAAAGCAAAGGCCAGGACGCCGGAGAAGGAATCAACCATTTTTTGAGCTTGTTGGGATGTTACCGATAGAGATCAAGTTCACTGAGATCACTGCACAAGCTAATAGTGTAACCTGTTATGGGACGAATGGCAGGAGAATTAAAACCGTCAGCACAGCGACCGCAACGACACCCAGATGATCCCTTAGGTATTTAATAATGTTCTCCATGACACTATTGAAAACTGGATTCGAATCAACCAGAAATATCTGCTGGGAATATCTAAATAACCGCCACTAGCGGTTGGCGTATCGTAGGGTCGCGCATCCGGGGATCAGAGTATCGTGTCTGGGTAGCGAGTAAAATAGTGACGATCCGCTTGGGGAATGTTTTACTCTGGCACTTTACTGCGACCCCATGAGATTAGATTCCTATGAACAACTATTGCCTTGAAGTCATCCGAGCAGACCTCACACAAACCAGAACCATCGAACTGCCGGGACCTGCCGAATTGAAACTTGCCCATGGCGAGGCGGTGATCAGTGTTAAACGATTCGGACTCACGGCCAACAACATTACGTACGGCGTGGCTGGGGACATTATCGGTTACTGGCAGTTCTTCCCTGCTGAAGGTGATTACGGCCGCATTCCCGTCTGGGGTGTCGGCACGGTCATCGATCCAGGTCAAACCGATCTGAAGGCCGGTGATGAGTATTATGGTTACTACCCCATGGCGAGCTACCTGGTGGTGAAACCAACCCACGTAACGGCTCGCGGATTTACCGATGGCGCAGAGCACCGCGGTGCTCTGCCCCCCACTTACAACCAGTATTCACTCATGACCGCAGCGAATGGTTTTGATCGCCAGTACGATTCGCACCGCATGGTTTATTACCCGCTCTTTATTACAGGCTTCGTACTGGACGACTACCTGTTTGATCATGACTTTTTCAACGCCGACAAAATTATACTGTCCAGCGCTTCAAGCAAGACTTCCTTCAGCCTGGCATTCCTGCTTAAACGGAACCGCGAGCGCCATGTGGTCGGGCTGACTTCTAGCGGCAACAAAGCCTTTGTGGAAAGCATGGGACTCTATGATGAGGTCGTCACCTACGACACGGTCGAGACGATGGATGTCTCGTCTAATATTGCTTATGTCGACATGGCAGGAAACCGAAAGGTGCTGGAAAGCGTTCACCACCATTTTGGCGACAACGTGACCTGCAGTTGCGGTGTCGGTATTACACACTGGGATTCGCGCGACGGCGCTGAACCGTCAAGCCTGCCCGGCGCTAAACCAACCATGTTTTTTGCACCTACGCAGATCCAGAAAAGGCACAAGGAATGGGGCCCCGAAAAACTGCAGGCAGAAATGCAGAACGCGTGGACCGAGTTTCTTGATTCGGTTGATGGCTGGGTGACGATTAACGAACGCAAAGGCGCAGATCAGATGCAGGAAACCTACCAGGAAGTATTGCACGGCGCAGCGCCGGATCAGTCGTTTGCGATTTCATTATAAGAAAAGGGATCACCACAGACTGGCTGTACATCACCGGGGATTCGATTACCATGTAAGGACTTCTCAGGCGCAGGTGCTCGGATGAGCGGCGAAACTTATGCCATTGTTTTCAATGGTGGAATCGTTGAAGGGTTTGCAGCGGACACCGTTAAGGCGCAGCTGGCAAAACTGTTAAAAACAGACGCAAAGAAAACTTCTGCCCTGTTTTCAGGCAAGCAAATCGTCCTTAAAAAAACCACCGACAGGGCCGAAGCCGCAAAATATGGCAAAGCCCTGAAGAAAGTCGGTGCCGATGTCAAAATCAGAATCATTAAAGCTGGCGCCACTGCTGCGCCAGCAAAACCAACCGCAGCGCCTCCAAAACCAGCCGCAGCGCTTGCGGCGGAAACGCCGTCCGAGCCAGAAGCACCTGTCATAGACACTTCAGGCATTTCACTCGCGCCAAATGAAGGTGACCTGTTTGATCCTGTTCCCAGGGCCGTAACCCCTGAAATTGACCTGAGCAGTTTCTCGGTCACTGAAAATGATGACCGCCCACTGGCGGAACCATCAGAGGAAGTCGTCGTTGAACTGGATCTTTCCGAGTTCAGCGTTAAAGACAATGACGGCACAGCGCTCGTCGAACATGAAGATGAAGCCAACCCACCCATAGAAGTGCCTGACTTTGGCCTGGACGAACCCGGCGCAATGCTGGAAACACTGCAGGAAGAAAAAGAACTCTTAAACCCTAGCACCATCGGCATGACACTCGCCATGGCGGGCGCCGAGTTACTGGAAGACGAACCGCCCCCGCCGCCCCCGCCAGGGGCACCTGATACCAGTAAGATCAACCTGGTACCGAACTTCGATATCTGAGATGGTGAACACCCGTCACTTACACCACAGTAGCGCAGCCACGGAGCGGAGAAATCCCAATGCTTGCGAGTATAGATCTCTCCACTACACACGCTTCGCGTGTTCCGGTCGAGATGACTGGGTATGCTCGGGATGACTGAGCCCGGTCGAGCGGACTAAGCGCGTCGAGATGACGGGGTATGCTCGGGATGACTGCGCCCGGTCGAGGTGACCGGGGCAGCCATTCATCACATTGGAATATCCTTAACGCGGTTCCAGCACAACCACTGGAATGACCCTGTCGCCTGCCGTTTGCTGGTAAGCATTGTAAGGCGGATACACTTCGGCTAACCGATCCCAAAGCGAGTGGCGCTCATCTCCGGCTGCATCCCTGGCCGTAACAGCAAGACCCAGGGTACCGACATTGATTTCACACTCTGGCTCCGCCTGCAGATTGAGATACCAGGCAGGGTGAGTGGGCGCACCACCCTTGGACGCAATAATCACATAGGCATCGCCTACTTTTTTGTAAATCAACGGCAACATCTTTTGCTCACCCGATTTACGGCCCTTCATCGTCAACAGCAATGTTGGCAATATGCCTGGGCCTCCAAACGAGGATGAATCCCACAGGTGGGCGGCTTCGGGATCACTCAGGTACAGTTCAATATGCTGGCTGATCCAGTCAGGCATGTTTGCAGGTAAATCTGGCATAGACTTCTCTCTTTGTTTATAGAATTGTCTTTATTTATTCGTCTTTATAAAAGGCCGCGGTTTTTAAGTAACGGCTCTACGTCTGGATCACGTCCCCGAAACTTTCGGTACAGTTCCATAGGTGGGACAGTACCCCCCTTCTCCAGAATGTTTGACCTGAACGATCGAGCCGTCTCCTGATCAAATATACCTTTTTCCCTGAACGCTTCAAAACCGTCGGCATCAAGCACCTCGGCCCAGATATAAACGTAATAGCCCGCCGAATAATGCTCACCTTCAAAGACATGCCTGAAGTACGCTGACCGATATCGCGGATCGACCATCTTGATCTTATGAATGTCATCCATGGCCTTGCGCTCAAAACCATCGACGTCTTGCGGCGCCTTGCCTTCCTGCTGGTGCCACGCCAGGTCCAGGTAACAGGCAGCCAGATACTCTGTTGTGGCAAACCCCTGGTTGAACGTTTGCGCTGATTTCAGTTTCTTAATCAGTTCATCCGGGATCGGCTCACCGGTTTCATGATGAATCGCATAGGATTTTAAAACTGCTGGTTCAAGCGCCCAGTGCTCCATGATCTGGGAAGGCAGTTCCACAAAGTCCTGTTTCACATTAGTGCCTGACAGCCTCGGGTATCTCACCTTGCTCAGCAGCCCATGCAAGCCATGACCAAATTCGTGGAACAGCGTTCGCACTTCATCCATGCCAAGAAGACAGGGATCAGATTTGGGGAAGTTACAACAGTTAACAATCACCGGATGCACATGTTCGTCCAGGTTGGATTGCGAACGAAACTCGCTCATCCAGGCCCCGCCCTGCTTGGAGGGGCGCATAAAAAAATCGAACAGGAATATGCCAATTTTTGAACCATCGGCATCAGTCACCTCGTACGCAACCACATCCGGGTGATAGACCGGCACATCGATTTTCTCGAATTTGATGCCGTAAAGTTTACGGGCCACTTCAAACGCACCGTCCCTGACGTTCTCCAGTTTGAAATAAGGCTTTACTGCTTCCTCATCCAGATCGAAACGTTCCTGCCTTATCTTTTCCGTGTAGTACCACCAGTCCCAGGGTTGCAGTTCAAAATTTCCGCCGTCATCCTGAATTCTTGATTGCAGGTCCTGCGCTTCTTTGGCGACCTTTTCCTGACACGGCGCCCAGACGCGATCCAACAGACCTTTGACGGCTTCGGGAGTCTTCGCCATTCTGTCATCCAGCATGAAGTCAGCGTGGCTATCAAAGCCAAGGATCCTTGCTCTTTCGGCCCGGCGTTCGATAATGTCCTGAATCACCGGATGATTGTTTGTCGTCATCGTGCCGCAGTTTGTATAGGCCTTGTATAGCTTTTCCCGAAGGCTCCGACTGTCGGCATATTGCAGAAACGGTGTGATCGACGACCTGGAAATCGTAAACACATATTGTCCGGACTTGCCGCGGGACTCCGCTTCTGACTTCGCGGCATTCAGCACAGAGTCAGGCAAGCCGGAAATATCTTCTCCCCCGCCCACCATCAGCTCAAATTCGTTAACGTCCTGCAGGACGTTCTGCCCGAACTGCGTGGTCAAACCGGCCAGCGACTCAGTGATTTCATTGACGCGCTCACGCGCTGATTCAGACAGGTGCGCACCGGCGCGCACGAATGACTGGTTAATCTCTTTTAGCAACTGCAATGCTTCCGGGTCCAGCGCCTGATCACTCTCCATGATCGCCTGCACGCGCTTAAACAGCGCCGGGTCGGAATAGATTTGACTGTTGTGGGCGGCAACCCGGGGGCTTAACTTCAATTCCAGCGCCTGTAATTCATCGCTCGTGTCAGACGAGGTCAGGTTCCAGAAAACATTGCCAACCCGCTCCAGAAGACCGCCTGAGCGCTCCATCGCCTCTATCGTATTAAGGAACGTTGGTGCTTCACGGTTAACGGTAATGGCCTGAATTTCCTGGTTTTGCTCCTCAAAACCACGTTCAAATGCCGCTTCGTAATGGTGACTCAAGATTTGTTCGAACTCAGGTACCCCGTTTTCCGGTAGAGGTTCAAAGAAAGGATTCGCCATTTTTGTGCTCCAACGAGAATGATCAGCATCCTAACACTACCTTTACCCCGGGGCTGTGCTTATGATGCTGAACGTAATCAGCCACTCCAGGTCTTTACATGCCAGCAACGACCATACTTGTGACCGGCGCATCCGGGTTCATCGGCTGTCACTGCGTGCTGGATTTATTAAACCACGGTTACCGGGTTAGAGGGTCCGTCAGGGACCTTGGTCGAACCGGCGCGCTGGAGAAAACCCTAAGCACCTATGGCGCAGATACCAGCCAGCTTGATTGGGTGGCGGCAAGCCTGACTAAACCGGACAGCTGGTCGGCCGCGGTTGAGGGCTGCGATGCCATTTTTCATGTCGCGTCACCGGTTCCGACCATCCAGCCAAAAAACCCAGATGACGTCATTGAGCCTGCGCGGCAGGGCACATTGAATGTGCTGGAAGCCGCCGCTTCACAGGGCATCAATCGAGTCGTGCTGACGTCTTCGGTCACTGCAATCTTGGGCGGCGTATCAGAGGATCGGGTTTACACAGGAGAAGATTGGAGCGATCCCAGCGACCCTGACATGATCCCTTATGCAATCAGCAAAACAGTCGCCGAACGGTGCGCCTGGGACTTCTGTCAATCGAAGGGTATTTCCCTGTCTACTATTCACCCCGCCATGGTTCTTGGCCCCTCGCTGGAAAACGATTACGGCAGCTCACTCGATGCGTTAGTTAAGTTACTGCGGCGCGAAGTGCCACTGTTACCCCGGTTCGGGTTTGAAATCGTCGATGTCAGGGATGTCGCCGGCCTGCACCGCCTGGCACTGGAGAATCCTGACGCGATCGGCCAGCGCCTGATCGCGGCGAATGGTTTTCTATGGTTCAGGGATATCGCTGCGCTACTGATCGACGCCTACCCGGATCGTAGAATTCCCGACCGCGAGATGCCTAACTGGCTCACAAGGCTAACCAGCCTTTTTATTGGTGAGCTGGGCACTATTCTTAAAGATCTCGATGTCGCACCACAGCTGGATAATTCGCCGGCAAAAAATCTTGGCTGGCAGCCACGCACGCCACAGGATGCGATTTTAAGCGGCGCAAAAAGCTTGATTGATCTCGGCATTGTCTAATCGAACAGGTCTGATCGAACATGCTCACTGAACATCCCTGATCAAACCTTATCTAAACACCGCGGCCTAACCACGCTTCGTATCGTCGAAGGTCCGCAGGCCGGTCCACATCCCAGATAAGCGGCAGCAAGCCAAAATCAAGCTGATCCCTGTTTAGCCTTGCACAGGTCTGGGACAACACCCTTTCAGTACCCCAGTCGATATCAGAAAACATGTCAGGGGTTTTAGCGTTAACTCCCACCAACCCGTAACCCCCGTCTTCGGCTGGGCCAAGTACCACATCGTGAGTCTTCAGCGCGCTCACCGCTTGCTCAATGTATGACCTGTTAATAAGCGGCAAATCGGTTCCGACAAGAATGACTGATTCATGTCGGTTCAGGCCATCGCGCAGCGCTGTACTCATCCTGCCGCCAAGATCCGGGCCCGCTTGTTGAAACCTGGCGAACGCATACGGCTCAAAGAAAGCATGATCTTTGTCGGGCGATATCCACAGCTCGGTCTTGAGGGTGCCCAAGGTGGACTCAGCCATTAGTCGCTCAAGCATTTGCAGGTATAGGTCGAGCGCACGGCGTTTACCCATTTCCTGAATAAGGCGCGTTTTGACCTTACCCAACACTGGCGCCTTACAAAATATTTGAATTAAGGGTTCACGGTTTTTCATGGA
>Ga0209091_10003871_pt1 | contig 11887 bp, 9 predicted proteins | sample ArcticOcean_MG_C_6_FD_187438 | JGI IMG/M metagenome (GOLD analysis project Ga0209091, IMG submission 187438) | Marine microbial communities from western Arctic Ocean - ArcticOcean_MG_CB8_128 (SPAdes) (version 2) | ecosystem: Environmental > Aquatic > Marine > Oceanic | place: Arctic Ocean...
TACATGGGTAGTGCCTGAACAAGTTGAAGAAGAGGAACTCAAGAGTTGGGGTCAGATCAGTAGAATCAGTTTACTTGGTCCTCTTTTGTTATTTACTATCGCAATATCTTCAATCAGCATAGAAAGTATGGCTTCAGATATACAATGGATTGTATTGATGTTAATTCCAATCGGTATCATCATCAAAGAGGTAATGGATGATGAACAAGCCTCTTCGATGGGCAGGATGGTTGCAATATGGGTTTTGATCATAATAGCATTGCCAGTCTCTTTGAAACTAAATTATGCAGCATCGGTTGTAGACGAACTGATAATCAATGGAATATTATTTGATTTGATGTTGCTATCTGGTCCCTTGATAATTTCAACAATTCTGACTAAAAAAGGATTGAATGAAGAATTTTTAGATAAAACAGCAGATAAAATTACACTGATTGGTTTACTTGTTCTTGGCCTTATCGATGCAAGCGGCGGAATATTATTCCTTTCAATGTACATTCTAGTATTCTCTAGAGCCATTAAGCATCGCCAGAATGCACTTCTTTCTCTAGCCCCAATCGCCCTGATTATATTCCAGGATAGGTTTGCTTGGGATAGTTCAATAATTTATTCGATATTACAAATGATAGATTTTACTTCTTATAATCCTAGCGAAATCACGCTATTTGGAATGACGCGTCTTTCATGTTTAATCATGTCAGCAACTGCTCTCATAATTTTAGGAAAAGGTATTATTGAAGGCCGTTCAGCTAGCAGAGAAAAGTATGAATTCCAGATGCCTATGGCTTTACCGTCACTTTGGCTTGCGATTGGATTAAGTGGTGTTCTACCTGAAATTGGGTGGCTATTATTGATATTAACATTGATCTTATCACTTTATTCTTGGCTTTCAGGGCGCATAGAATTAATACCATTCTCGCCACTATTATTGTTTATTTCGTTAGTGGTAGGAATCCTTTCAAGTTCTCAATTAAACTTCATGGAAGAGACGGAGATATTATCCTACAGTTTCCTTTTCACTGGTTTATTTACTTTGATAATTAATCAAATGGGTATTAATGGGGCATTATTCAAGTGGTCAGGGGAACTTATTGAAAATCAAGATGATTTTGTAATATTAAACCTAAATACTGCGAAAGGCCGCCAAGAATTGATTTCAGCAAGCAAGATATTGACAATTATATGTTTGACATTATCATGGACTTCATTATATGGAATAGGCACTTTAATTGGTGCCATTTGGATAACTAAAGAAGTGATAAGTGCAGGACAAAAGAACGTTATGTTGGGATTGCCGATATTACATGTATTTGCCGTAATTAATTTACTAATTCAATCAAATATAGTATCCGAAGTTCAAGCTGATTTAATAATTGGAATATTATTGATGATAAATGGAATAATAATGACTGGTTTGGCAACAAAAACAGAGTTAGCATGGGATTTATCAATATTGACTTGGGAGGATGAGAATGAATACTTTTCTTGGATTGATAGAGTTGGAATATTAGCCATTGCTTACTTCCTTGCTGGTGCTTCATGGGCTGGTGGCGCTATAGGACTTGAGATCTTACTTTGGTTAATTTGGTCAACATATCTAGGTGGCATAGCCATTCAAGGATTTAGAGATGAAACCGAAACACCATGGCGTCGTGGCTTTGGATCATTCGGATCATTATTCTCATTATTCATGCTATCATTATCCATCGATACTGAATTATTCCGCTATGTAATCTGGATGTTATTGGGAGTAGTAGCCTTTGGTTTTGGTATTCTTTACATGAATCGAATGGGTGAAAGTAGTACACTTTTCCAGTCTGAACTTGGTATTGAACAACCTGTAGCCATGGCTCAGATTCCCGCACCTGTAGAGGTAGAACAACCAACTGAAGTTGTACAAGATGATGAAATTGAAACCATCTTCGAAGAACTTGAACAAGAGGAAGAACTTGAACAAGAGGAAGAACTTGAACAAGAGGAAGAACTTGAACAAGAAACGTTCATTCCACCACCGGTTAAACAAACTCCAAAAGCGGTTCAAGTATCTTCACCTGAAGTCCGAACCTCATCAAATATATTCGACATTAGGCTAGATCCATCGGTAATGACTGTCATCAATCAAAAGATTTCTACAACACCGCATATCGGTTTTAAGCCGGTAGTCAATATAATGAAGAACGGAAATATAAGTTTGGACTTCGAAAAGGTTTGATTGGTTATATTGAAACACGATAAGCAATGTCGTTAGTCATGGGCAGGCAAATGCGTAGTGACCACCTTCCCTTCGCAATGCCAGATAAGCAATTTGCACTCAGCCAAGAATGGCGCCATCTCACCTTTATGCATTGGGAAGTTGATGTTGAAAAACTCCGGCCACATATTCCAAAAGGCTTGGAAATTGATTTATTTAATGGTAAAGCATACGTTGGTACTATTCCATTTCTAATGAAAAATGTCAGACCTAGATTGCTTCCACCAGTCCCAGGAATCTCAACATTCCCTGAATTTAATATCCGAACCTATGTCAAAAGAAACGGAAAAGCAGGAGTTTTATTTCTTACATTAGAGGCTCAAAGTCGTATTACTTGTTTTCATGCCCCTCGAAAATATGGTCTACCTTATCGCTATGCCAAGTGTAAGATTTCAGTAAAAGATGACCTGTATAAATGGACCTCTAAGCGCGCTAGCGATGGTGTTGCACTGATTGGGCAATGTCGAGCAAAGGGTGACTTAATGAAAGCCGAAAAGGGTTCGTTAGAAGAATTTCTTTTCGAAAGATATTCTCTTTATACCAGTCATAATGATAAGGTTCACATGGCTTATACTCAGCATAATCCTTGGGAATTTCAAGAAGGTGAAGTTGAAATTACCAATAATACTTTGACTGAATCATATGACCTTGGAATTGAAAATTTATTTAATCCCGATCATGTTCATATGTCGCATGGAGTACACGTCCATACATGGCCAATTCAAGTAATCGAGGAATCATCATGAGCGCTAATAGGGATTTTTTACTACTGGATGGAGACTGTGGTTTATGCCATAGGCTGGCAGTATTTCTCGATAAGAGATTAGCCAAGGGCAAGGAAATCGGATATCGTCCAATACTATCTGATGATGGTCAAGAAATGATAGCAACCTTTCCTCAAAAGCAACAAGATTCCGATACGGTTTACCTCTTGCGAAATGGTAAATCTTACATTCGTTCAGCGGCAGGAATTCGTTGTTTACTATACATGAAATGGTACTATGCAATGTGGTTTCCCCCACTATGGCTAATACCCTTGCCGATACGTGATATCGGTTATCGAATCATCGCTAAATATCGTCATAAAATCTTCAAGAAGCCAGAAACTTGCCTCTTTAGAGTAGATTAATCCAAATTCGAGTATTGATTATCTGCGCGAGGGATTCAAGAACTCAAAGCACTTCGGGTGCATGATAGCATGTCCCCAAATCATACTTATCGAGCAGTTGCTTTGAATACTCGACCTTCGTTTGGGTTCTTAATTTGCTTTCCCTTGCTTCTTTCTTTGATGTCCCCAATCGTGGTATCAACCATTGCTCAAGATGAGCCAGTTACGGGCTATGCTCCATCGGATATCTGGAGCCAAGATTACGTTGATGAGTATTATCCATGGGGCGGCAATGACCGAGTTCAATTCAAGCAATATCACGATTACTTCACCATGAAAGATCGTATGATGCAACTTACAGAAGAGAATCCACAAATCATGTCTTTCCATGAAGGTTTGAAGGGTGGAACCAATGCTAGAGGAATCGAAATGACTGCTGATAGTTACAAAGGTCATTACTACAGCCATGCATCACCATGGGTCAAAATTACTGGCGGTGGAGAAGAACTTGGAGGAGTCCAAGGAGGAGAATGTAACTCCTTTGTTGGCGATTGTGGAAACTATGCAGATATTCCAGACATTCAGTTGGTAGGAAATCATCACGCACGTGAATGGATGTCCTATGAGGTTCCAATGTATTTCCTTGAAACCCTTGCCCACTATTACGGAATGGCCGGTGTTGATAATGACGGAGACGGACTAATCGATGAAGATAGTTGGGGTGATACCGATGGTGATGGTGAACTGGATGATGATGGAGATTGTCTTGCCCTTGAGGTTAGTTTCCAAGATTCTAATGGCGATGGAGATAACTGTGGTCCAGGAGATTTGGGTGTTGATGAAGATTTCTCTGAACAACAGATTACCGACTTAGTAAATACTCGTGAAATATATTTGATTCCAATGCTCAATGTTGATGGAAATAGATACGATAGAGAAGTCTATTGCGGTGAAGATGCATGGAATTGTGAAAGTGCTGGATGGAGAAAGAACCTCCGAGATAATACCGTAACTGGAATCAGTCCTATACCAGATCTTGATGAAGAAGTAGATCCTTCTTGTGATGGAGTTGACCTCAACCGAAACTATCAGTTTGAGTGGGGTGCACCACTTGGGGCAACTGGACCACTATTCCCTGGAATGTGTTATGCGGGAGAAGCCGGCGCCAATAATGACGTTTACAACGGACCAGTTGACGATACCGATAATGACGGAGATGGCCAAATCAATGAAGACCACGTCGATGGAAAAGACGATGATGCAGACGGCGTCACTGATGAAGATTGGTGGGGTGGAAACTCGGAGCCTGAAACACGATTTATCCAAGACTTAACAGAGATGAATGATGATGATGGTGACGGTGCTTCAGATTATGCAGCTACTCTAACTTGGCACGCTTACTCTGAACTTGTCCTATACCCATGGGGCCATTGTACTGACTGTGAAACTCCAGACCATGAGCAACTTATTTACCATGGAGATCAGATGGCTGAGATGACAAATTATGCCAACATACAAAGCAGTGACCTTTATCCTACTACTGGAGATTATTGTGATTGGCAGTATGGTGTTCATGATTCATATTGCTATACAATCGAAATCGGAACTGCATTCCATCAACAGCCTGAAGATATAGATCATATCGCAGTTCGAAATGTTGGAATTCCATTCTATATGATTCAAATTGCTGATAATCCACGTGAACGGGCAGCCCTTGGAGTTCAAGAATTCCAGTGGATTGTTGAAGCAGAAGACCTGATAATACCTGACTCTGGACCAATTCCAATAACGATGTGTCTCGACCCTATTTTCCCTTATACCAATGATAAAAACTATTCACATGTAATGTGGAGAACAGTCACTCCAAACAGGCAACAGAGTGATTATGGGCCAATGGAATGGATCAAGGAAGATTGGATGATGACAGGCTTTGAAGAAACTAATGAAAATTGTACATTATTCAATAATGGTACAGGAACTGTAATAGTTGCTAACATCCCAGTTCCAGAAGATTTCAGTGGAAAGTTACACTATAAATCGATGCTAGGGACTCGTTCAGGTACGTTCCCATTCTCATATCCAGCAGCCGGTATGTATGAAGAAATTGATATTGCTTATCGCGCACCGTATGGAAATGTAGTTTCAGCATTCATGCTATTTTTACTCGTAGGAACCTTTGTTTGGGGCGGATTAGCTGTTTGTTTACGAATGATGCTAGGTGACCAAGAGGACAAAGAGGACAAAGAATTCATTGATGCCATCCTTGATTCGGAGGATGGGTCTTAGACCTGAGGTGATTTCATGGCAGAGTCCGATCAATTCAATGGCCGTTTAGGTCTTATTTTCGCATCGATAGGTGCTGCGATTGGTACCGGTAATATCTGGAGATTTCCAAGAATGGTAGGTGCCAATGGTGGAGGAACATTCCTGATTCCTTGGTTATTTTTCCTTTTTGCATGGTCGATACCGTTGGTTATCGCCGAGTTTGCAATGGGTAAGCGTAGCCGTACAGGTACCATCGGTACTTTCAGAATATTTGCAGGAAAGAGGTTTGCTTGGATGGGTCTATGGACTGCTTGGATTTCTACCGCTATCGGATTTTATTATGCCATTGTAGCAGGTTGGACAATCAAATACTTCCAACTTGGAATAACCGGTGGTCTAACCAAAGATGGAGTTGATACCACCGAGGTTTGGAATGCCTTTTTACAATCTCCAGGCCAAGTTATATTCTTCCAATTCTTTGTAATAGCCTTGACACTTGCTGCTATTTGGAGAGGTGCTAAAGCGATTGAAAAAGTCAATGTGATTCTAATGATTTCATTATTCATATTACTATTCATGTCCCTTGGTCTTTCTCTTTGGATGGACTTCTCTGATGGAACTTTAGACGGTGCTCTATTCATGTTCACAGTTGACCCTGATTTACTTTGGGAGCCTGAAATTTGGATAAATGGGCTTTCACAGTCAGCATGGTCCTGTTCAGCAGGTATGGGTATGGCAATTACATATGCCGTTTATATGCGTAAAGATGAGGATACTGTTCTCAATGCATTCACTATGGGACTTGCTAACAATAGTATCTCAATCATCGCTGGACTTGCGGTTTTGAGTGCGATTTTCGCAGTAAGTGCAGATCCTCTTGCTACGGTAACTGGAGGTTCTTCAGCGATTACTTTCCTAGCACTACCAGAAGTCTTTGCTCAAGCACCAGGTGGCACAATTGGACCATTCGTGATGATGTCAGGATTCTTCCTTGCACTTTCATTTGCGGCTTTGACATCAATGATTTCAACTGTTGAATTATGTGTTAGAAATTTCGTCGACCATGGATATAACCGAGAAAAATCGGTTGCAATTACCGGTTTGGCAATATTCATCTTTGGTTTACCATCAGCATTTTTATGGATTAAATTAGATAGTGCAGGAGTTGCATTCCCTGAGTTCCTTGAAGTTCAAGATCACATTTGGGGCTATGGATTAATGTTCTCAGGTTTATTTATTGCATTTACAATTTGGAAATATGGCTATGTAAAATGGCGGTCCCAAGTTGCTGCTGGGGAAGCACCAAGTGGAATCAGAGGCTATCTAGGAGTTGGAGTTTCAGCCTTTAGAGATGATTTCATCAATACCGGTGATAATGATATTATTGTAGGGCGCTGGTGGGATATTCTTCTTTACATAGCGTTCCCAATTCTATTTGCTATCCTAATGATATCCTACTTCGGAGATATGATTGCCAATACAGATGATGTATGGAATCCAGCAAATCCTCACGGACTCGGAATAATTTTGATGTTCTGGGGAGTAGTTGCAATCTCATTCATGTTACTAAACAAGTATCTGATTCAAAGACCGATATATCGAAACATCCCAGAAGGTGCAGATGTTGATATTTCATCTCTACCAGGTGGCGATGATGAATTGATTGGCTCTAGAGGAGATGTCATCAAAGGATTTGAACATCTAACTCCTGAGGCTACAATTGAAGCTGAACTTGCTTGAAGGGGTGATAGAGGTGTCAGACCTCGTAAAGACCTTGATTATAGGTTTCTTTACCTCGATAGTATTGACGTTTCTAGTATGGTGGTTTTGGAAACGTTATGATAAACCAAGTGATAAACAATTAGAAGTTCAGCAGGAACGAAAAGAGAAATCCAAAGAGATTAGAATGTGGAGAGCAGTTGAATCTCAAATGAAAAAAGAAGAAGCAGCAGCAGAAGAACAAGCAATATATCAACGAAGAAAAGCCGAGGAAAGGGCAAGAGGAATCGCTCCACCTTCTGGAGTCATCTCCAATGCATTTGCTGCTCTTGAATCGTCAACCGAAGGCGATGCTTTCAATGAAAGGTTCAAACCCAAAGAAGACATTGAACAGGTCGAAGTTCAAGACCTATTAGAGCAGATTCAAGATGATGATAGCGATGTCCTTCTAGCTCCCGACTTGGTTGAAGTTAGGCAAGACGAAGTAGTTGAAAGTCAAGACTTGTTATTAGAATTGCAACAACAAGAAGACCCTGAAAACCATGAGCAAGAAGTAATCGAAGTGCCTCCCTATGAAGATGAGGAACAAGATGATACAGAGCCTGTTTCACAGCCTGCTGATGAATCCCAAGAACAACTTATGGCTGTTGAGGAATCCCAATTGAATCAAAAAGATCAACCTTCAAGCGATGACCCTTGGAGCGTAGGTTGGTAAAACACATTCTAACCTTCCACATTAGCGAAGGGGTGATGAACAATTAGCGCGTGGAGCGGTCTATGGTGCAACGACCACGTGGAACCCGAGACTTCACTCCAAAGGTGATGAATCGTCGTTTAGCGTTCGAGCAATTGCTTGAAGAAAGCGCACGGCGTAGTGGCTTTAAGCGAGTTCAAACACCGGTTTTTGAATCTCTTGAACTATTCACTGCAAAGTCTGGTCAAGGAGTTATTTCACAATTATATGCCTTTGATGATAAAGGCGGTAGGCCACTTACCCTACGTCCTGAACTTACCGCACCTGTTATGCGTATGGTTGCAGAAGAAATGCGTAATGATACCAAACCACTCCGCTTATCCTACTTTGGTCAATGTTATCGCTATGAAGAATTTAAGAAAGGCAGATATCGAGAATTCTTTCAGTATGGAGTAGAACTCATTGGTGCATCTGGACCTTTGGCTGAGGCTGAAGTAATAGCTCTAGCAATTTCGATGCTCGATGCTTGTGGACTCAAGGACTGGCAGATTCGTATTGGCCATGTTGGTATTCTCAAAGATGCACTCAGTGGACTTGGACTTTCTCTTGACACACCAGAAGGTGCTAATGAACCACCGGTTGCTAGTGCCATGAGATTTCTTGACAAGGGTGATGATAATGGCTTAGTGGCATTACTAGAGTCAAATGGAATTTCAGCAGATAATGCTGCACCTCTTAGAGCACTTTCTAACTTAGAGGGTGGAAGTGAGACGCTTGGGCCAGCAAGAGAAATCCTTTCTTCACTTAATGGAGTATCACTAGAGGCATTAGATGACCTTCAAACAACTTTGGATGCTGTTGATGCACTTGCACCCACTCCTCCTTCCTTGGCCGTGGATTTGACAGTCGCTAGAGGACTTGACTACTATACCGGTATGGTGTTTGAAGTAATAGTTCCGGCAATGGGTGGTGAAGGCCAAGTTCTTGGTGGTGGTTCTTACAAATTACTACACCTATTCGGACTTCCTGACCTTGATCCATGTTGTGGATTTGGTTTAGGATTTGACCGTGTTTTGCTTGCTCTTGAGGCACAGGCTGAAGCAGAAAACCGCAGTGAAGTAGTTCCAGGTGAACTTGATACTAAGGGACTAATCGCTTGCATCCCATTTAATGTTGAATTGGATAAGATACTTCCATTGGTTGGTAATCTTCGTGCTAGTGGACAGAGAGTTGAACTTGAGTTACGTGGCAGAAAGATAGGTAAAGCCATGAATTGGGCAAACTCCATCGGTGCAACCTCAACTTTAGTAATCGGTCCAAGAGATTTGGAACAAGGACAAGCAATGCTCAAGAATTTAAAAACTGGAGAACAACAAGCGGTTGCTCTAGATGCTGAAGCGGTAATAAAAGCGCTTTAATCACTCTTCGATTTCTTCTTTACGCTGATTGGTAAATACTGCCATTGCAATTGCTGCAGATGCAACCACTAATGTAAATCCAGGTGTATCTTCATCATCGGATACAACACCTATTTCACCACCTTCTTGGAAATTTTCATCCCAAGATGCAGGATCAACTGGCATTAGTAGAGAGCCACCTTCGCCTAGATCAATTGCGAATGCTGCAGGGTCTCCCGAAGGAGGATCGAAAAATAAACCTTCTTGGTAATCACCGGTGACTTTCATGGTAACTTCAATCAAAGGATTATCATTTAGACCGTCCCATGTTTCATTACCTTCTTCGATGAAGTAAGAGAATTGAATATTTTTCCAGTTTCCTGCAGGCCATGGATTTTCAGTATGTTGGTAAACCTTGGTTTGACCCTTGTAAATAGTAATATTTAGCCAATCACAATTATTTGGTCCTTGGCCTGGCTGACATGGCCCCTCATTATTGGTACTATCAGCATCGCCTTCATAGTAGATATTGAAACTTCCACGCATCTCTCCACCAACAGTCATACTCAACCTCTTATCTAAAGAAGGCTCCATCAGATATCTATGTTTGATACTGATTGTACAATCATCACATTCTTCACGGATTTCACCATCATCAGTAGACTCTGATTCATTTGAACTAAAGTGGCTCCAAAAACCATTCATTCCATCTGCCCAAATATACATTGTAGTATTATTGGCATTAGGTTGCTTTGGGTCTTCTTGTTGACTCTGTTGTTGGGCTGAAACATCCCCTGCTTGAACAGGAGTCATCAAGAATAAAGTCACTAAAACTGCAAAAATGGCTTTGCCGCGCATGTTGAAGGGTTGAAGCATCTTACATTTGACGCTTACTAAACACTGAGTTATACAATTTGATGGCAAATCATAGACTAATCAAAGCGCTGGAATCCCATACGACCACTCTCTTCTTTATTTCCACGAGTAATTCTAAGAGCATCGCCAAGGATATCAGGAGTAAGTCTTCCAGTACGCAAATCAGTACCACCAACACCAGTGATAATCGCCATGACTTTGATAGTATCACCAAAACCAGCATCTTGTCTTGCACCCCAGATTACATTAGCATCCTCGCTAACCTTTGCAGTTAGTAAGTCAACAACTTGTGAAGCGGCTTCTAGAGTCATGTACTGACCACCAGTTACGTGAATCAAAACTCCAGTTGCACCTGATATATCGACATCGAGTAGTGGATGATTGAGTGCTTCATGTACAACTTCTTCTGGCCCTCGGTCCGATTCACCATATAGCATCATTGTAACTCCACCATTGGCCATAATCGCTCTTACATCGGCGAAATCCAAATTGATTAGTGAAGGTAGTGTTATTGTTTCTACAATTCCCTTAACGATTTCAGCAACCAGTTGATCCATGATTGAGAATGCTTCATCAAGCGGCAAGTTAGGAACATAATGCAATAAGCGATTATTATCTAAAACAAGAACAGCATCAGCAACTCTTCGCAGAGACTCAAGACCTTCAAGGGCTCTAGCCATTCTTTGACGACGCTCAACGTGGAAAGGAGTAGTTACAATTCCAACCACCAATGCTCCAGCAGCTTTTGCTTCTTCAGCAACGATTGGACAAATTCCAGTTCCTGAACCACCGCCTAGTCCACTGGCAATGAATACTAAGTCAGCGCCAGTCACGATGCGCTTGATCATTTCTCTTCCAGCCTCAGCGCATCTGCGTCCAGTTGAGGGATCGCCACCAGCACCAAGACCACGAGTAATATGTCGGCCAACGAGTAATTTCTGTAATGCACGAGTATGATCAAGATGTTGCTTGTCGGTATTGATGGCTACAGTAACTGCTCCTTCAACACCAAGATGAGTAATACGATTAAGAGTATTATTTCCTGAACCACCACATCCAACAATTAGGATTCTAGGATTGGGGACTCCAAATGAACTTAAATCTTCATCGAGCAGTGCAGTTGCCCCTCGGTTAATGCTTTCTTCACGAAGACCATTAACCATATCAGTAAGAGCACCATCATTTGAATTAGAAGCACCACTATTCTCCATCATCCCACATCCCGTTTGTAAAGGGTACTCTTACCCTACTTAACCGCACCCATTGTTGAGGCGTCAAATCTGTCGATTTCTTGAGTAAATTTATCATTTCAAACACTCTTATTTTGGCCATGAACCTCTACCTTTGTTAAGGTAAGGTAAAGGCTTAAGAAAATAGCTATTGATGGTGACGTTTAACTATTTTCGAAGGCACTTTTTATCGATGAGGATTAAGTAGTGGGGGCTTTTGCGATGGATTACCTCGCTTAGCTCAGTTGGTAGAGCACCTGACTGTAGTTGGAAAAACAACGTCTCGCAGCAGACATCAGGGTGTCCCCAGTTCAAGTCTGGGAGCGGGGACTCTAATCGTAGCCATTC
>Ga0209091_10003874_pt1 | contig 11886 bp, 10 predicted proteins | sample ArcticOcean_MG_C_6_FD_187438 | JGI IMG/M metagenome (GOLD analysis project Ga0209091, IMG submission 187438) | Marine microbial communities from western Arctic Ocean - ArcticOcean_MG_CB8_128 (SPAdes) (version 2) | ecosystem: Environmental > Aquatic > Marine > Oceanic | place: Arctic Ocean...
GAGGAGATTCGTGACAGTTCTATGACAACGACGACGACGACGACGACGACTCGGTAGAAGAAGAACAAAAAAAAATGAAGGAAGTAATTGCAAACTCAGATCTCGACGACGCCCGACGCATCGCCGCTTACGCGGTCCAATCCGCCGCGGCCAAACCAATCAAAGCGTTATCCAACGCATTTGAGCGCACGGCTCAACTCTCGACGTTGAAATCTATTTTGCGACGCAACGCGAACAAAGTTTCGGCGACGACGAACGGTGCGCTGATGAACGCGTTACAAAATGTCGCTCGAAAAAGGATGATGACGAAACCAAAGAAGGATGATTTTTAGTTGTGTTGTATACTATTGCGCTCGTATCGTATTGAGTAACTGATGAAATGCCCAAAAACTCTTCACTTCTTCACTCCCCGATATCTGATGTCTTCAAAACTCGTCGGATTAATATTCCTCCTCCTCGTCGCCATCATCTCTTCCCACACGTCGTCGTCGAACGCGATCCGCGTGATATCAAAACCGGCAAAGATAGATTACCGTCAACTGGCACCAACCGCTATCCACCTTACAAACGAAACCTTCGAAGAAGAATTTTCGTATCTCTCGCCGCAGAGTTTCTGCGTTCTGGAATTTTACGCGCACTGGTGTCCAGGCTGTCGAGCGTTTGCGCCGCAGTACGAACTCGTGGCGAAGTTCTTTAACGTCGCACCTCGACCGGAACCGAAGATTACTGCGTTTGCGGTCGATTGCGCGGAAGAGCAAGAATTATGCGCGAGATGGAAGATTAATGGGTACCCGGCGGTGTTTTTTGGAACGGCGATTGAGTTCGCCGGGGAACGCGCGAACGACGTGAAAGAGATTAAATGGAAAGAGAAGGAGAAACGGACAAAGACTGGAGCAAAACAGATCGTAGAGTTTGTCGGAGGGTTAGTAATACCGAGCACGGAGTATGACTTTAGTGACGAGGAGTTGGATGCGACGTCGAAGAAGAAGGACGGCGGCGCGGCGACGACGACGAAAGAGAATGAAAATTTAGCGCGATTGGCATTTCAAAACGACCAGAAGAAAGGGCTTGATTATAAAACCGTGAGAACTATGGCGAGTAAAGACGATTTAGAACGCGCGACGGTGGAGATGTGGAATCAGATTGTGTACGATGCGGAAATCGCGAGTCGAGAATTGAACGACTTATCGTTGAGTAGTTTTAAAAGTAGTACGAATAGCGCTTCTTCGATCCAAGCGAATGCGCGGAGTGATGCGGGAGGAGGAGGAGACGTGACGCATTCGACGCTGGCAGATAAAGCGAGAGGTAAAGTAGAAACGATTGAGAATGCAATCGGTTCACTCATTCACGCGCTTTCGAAAACGCATCCGATCGCGGAATGTCGAGCATCCTTTAGGGGATTGCTTCCAGGAGCCGACGGGACCGAAGGTGAAGAGGAAGAAATAGAAGATGAGAGTAGCAGTAACCGTAGTAATAGCAATGCAGAAGGTATCGATGAAGATGGAGAAGAAGAAGCGTTGGAAAGTGCGGACGATCCGTTGCTAGCCATGGCTTCATCGTTTTCGTCGAAGAAAGGAGGAGGGAAAAGAAGGAAAACAATCACCATTCACCACCATCTCTTCTGGGACGAGGAAACGAACGGCCTTTCCCAATTTGCCGCCAAGACATTCACTCCATGTGGACGCGTCAAAACGCCGGAATGGAACGACTGCAAGCCGTCCTCCCCGAATTCGAGTTCGCGGGGATACACTTGTGGTGTCTGGATGTTACTTCACGCCACCGCGCTTCGATCGAAAGAGCTGGATAAGCACCAGGGTGGTCACGTCTGGTACGACGCGTTCGTAAACGGGTTTATTCGAAATTTTTTCAACTGTCTGGAATGTCGCGAACATTTTTTGAAAATGGCGGAAGAAACGAAAGGATTCGAAATCGAGACTCCCGAAGAGATTGCGTTTTGGATTTGGAGAAGACACAACGATGTCAACGAGCGATTGGCCACGGAAGGGGATCCGGCGGGCGATCCCGAGTACCCCAAACAGCAATGGCCAGATGTACAATCGTGCGGAAAGTGTCGACACACGGATGGTTCTTGGAACGATGATAACGTGCTGAAGTTTTTGCAGGTTTATTTTTTAGCAAACAACAAGCCGCGACCGCGTTCGACGCAAGCTAAATTGGTCAAAGTGAAGACATCGTCGTCGGCGTCGACGACGAGGTTGTCGACCAAACGAAAGCGAAGAGGAGAAGGAGGAGGACAAATCGTGGCGTTGAATATTCTCGCGAAAGTTTTTGTCGTCTTCGCTGCCTTATCTTTCATTTTCGTATATTTGCATTCCAAAGACAAGCTCCCACCCGTCTTTGAACGCTTCAAGCGAAAACACATGAAACGCGTGTTCGACGATTGGCCTTAGTAGGTGACGATACGCTACTATCTCTATTACGCTATAAAAATACTATGCTGCTAAATCTACATCGCACATCATTATTACGTTTCAAATTTGCTCGCTTCCCCGAGCACGATTCTTTTGTTCGTCTCCACGATTTGTCCGTTGCACACCATCTCGTCTAAAATCACGTACACCGAATCTAAGTGAAACATGATGTCCAACTCGCACACGTTCCCGAAGTGCCAATCTAACGTCTCCACGAAGCAGTGTATAAAATCCATCATGCTCAGCTCGTTCTCGTCGTCGTCCACTCCAACGATGAAAAATAAACTCGCGTATATTCGGTAGCATATTTTATAGGAATTGTGTCGTAAGAACGCGCAATACGCGTGCATCCCTTTCGCGTAATCCGACCCTCGGGAAAGGGATTTGCGAACGATTTCGCTTTCGAGTTGTCTCTTTTCCGCGGTTGGAATGGATTCGGTGAAGTATTGCGCCAATCGCGTCTGGCCTTGTTTGTTCACTAATAAGATAAATTTGATCGCCATTGTCTTTTTCGTCTCTTTCTCTTTCTCTCTTTCGACTGCGCGTGTTTAGTTTACGCGTTTATGTTTAAAGTGTTTGTAGACAAAAAGCCGTTACTTAACTTTGAGGGATTTTCCCCGATGGTCTTCACTTGATTTATACGAACGATGTCCAGCTTTGACCATCATCATCGAACGACTCAACCCACTCTGTCGGCAACAGCAACAACTCCACAAATGCGCCGGTACCCGGTGGTGATAAACGTCTACGATTTAAACGATATCAACGAGTACACGTACTCGTTCGGGTTAGGGATATTCCACTCGGGCGTCCACGTCCACGAGAAAGAGTGGTCGTTTGGACAGCACGAGTTTAACACGAGCGGGTGTTTTTATTGCGAACCGCGAGCGGTGCCACCACCGGCGAAGTTTCGAGTCTCGCAGTGCGTCGGGTTTACGAGGAAAAACGAACGCGAGGTGGAACGTATCGTGCAAGTGTTAGAGGCGGAGGAGTTTTTGGGAACGAGGTACGACTTGCTGAGGAGGAACTGCAACCACTTCGTGGAGAGGTTAATCGAAGAGCTGGTGGACGAGAGTTTAGAGGAGAATCGAGGGGTGAGTTTAAGCTTGTCGAGCTTGTTATACGGTGAAGGGAGTAGTAGCAATAGTAACGGTGAGAAGAGTAAGTGTCCGTCTTGGATTAACCGGTTGGCGAGAGTCGCGTTGGTGACGAATCGGTTCGCGCCGTGCCTGTTACCGGTAACGATTCGGCAAATAGCGAATGTTCCCGCTCCCGGGCAGTTTAGTGCGATGAACGCGAATAACAACACGAGAGTCGACGAGGACGAGGACGATGATGATGATATTTTCGAAAACGGAGAGGCGATTGAACGGGCGGTGTTGATTGCGCCCGGAAACCAAAGGATGTGATGCTTCGCTTCGTTATAGTATTTATTTAGTTAAACTAGTGCTAATTCATAGCCAATTTGATAATCCTTCGGACATTGCGCTCGCCAAGTGCTTGTCAATTAAATCGTCCGTTGTGTCGCGCTTGTCGCCTCTATGTTTGCCTCTTTTGTTTGTGTTTTCAATAACGACTTTGCGCGCAGCAACTGGGTTCGAAGGAGCACTCACAACTTTCTTTGCTCTTTTCGTGTTTTCACCCTCGGGGGCATTCTTTTTCGCGTCGGCGTGTTCTTGTTTGCGTTTCTTATACTTGTCCGTGATTTCAGTGTTTGTAGTCGTCGGCGCACCCTCGTCTTCGCCGTTTCGCGCCTTTTTGCGCTGCACGTTTCTCAACTTTTTGCGGTCCAAATTTCTTTGCACTTTCTTTGCCACGCGCTCGGATGGGAACGTCCGGCCTTCGATGCTGTTTTTGTTCCGTTTAGGTGGGTGTGCTTCATCGTTCTCGTCTTCGTCGCCTTCGTTGTCGCGTGCTCCGTTCTCATCTTTATTACGTTTCTTTTGTAACTCGCGATCGGATTTCCTCTTTTCTAATTTCTTCACCGCGCGAGCGTCTTCCACCGCAAACTCAACAATAGGTCGCTTCTGCTTTGAAAACACTTCTGGATTGTTGTTCATTGCTCTTAGTGCCGTCATCGCTTCTTCGTGGGTATCGAACTCAACGAAACCAATACCTTTATGCTTCTGAATTCCAGTTTCGACATCGGTCGTTCCAGCTTTACCTTTCGAGGTATCGACGAGTAATTTGCAATTGACAATCTTCGGCGTCGTATTCTTCGAAGCTCGCTTTTGCGTCGCATCCAAGAATGCACGCTTCAACAGTTTTGAGTCAAAGTCAGCGGGGACATTTCTCACGGATAATCTTGTTTTTGAGATGAAATAGTTTGGGTTTTTCAATCGCGCTTGTCGTTCGGCGTCGCCGCGTTTTCTCTTTTCCATATCTGATTTCGAAACGCCAATCGCGGCGGGCGAGTTTTCGTGCACCTGTCCTTCCTTTGCTAAATATAAGTTCCTTTTGTCTCGTTCTTCTTTATTCATGTTGCTCTTCCAATGCGTCGTTTCCTTTTGCATCATCTTTGCCGCATCTTCTTTGGACACCGCTAGCGCTATGCTCACCGGTCGTCCAGCTACGAGTAAAGGCGTTCTTCTCGAGGCTGTCATGGCGGCTATTTTCGCTCCCTTCTTATTGCTTTTCATTTCTTGTGCGGTAATCGTAGTCTCCAAGTCGCCGCATCTATCGACGCACTTTTTCGCGGAAGCTTCGTCCCAGAAATCGCAAAACGCAACGCCCTTCGACCGGTTGGTAATTTTCTCGTACACGATTCGACACGATTTGATTCTTCCAAACTGTTTCAACTTTGCCTCTAGTTGTTCTTTGGTCGCATCTAAAGGAAGATTTCGAATAAATATAGTTCGGTTCGGTGGTTGCTGGTTCGACGGTTTGTTTTCTTTGTTAAATCTGTCCGGCATCTTTTCTTCCGATTCTGATTCCGAATCGCTTTCTTTTTCATCATCGGACGAGGAGGAGGAGGAAGACGAAGAAGACGAAGAAGACGAAGACGAAGAAGAGCTGCCATGGCCAGACGAAGAATCGTCGCTGTTATTTTCATCGTCGTCGTCGTCATAATCATCATCATCACCATCTTCTTCTTCGTTGCCATCGTCATGATTGTCATCATTCACTTTTGGTGTTTGCGTCGCCGCTAAAACTTGACTCTCCTTCTCTTGCCTCTTCGAGAGCGCCACATCGACAGCTACGACGCGTCCCGCAACTTTCTGTCCGTTCATTTTTTCCACGCACGAGACCGCATCTTTAGCGGTAATGAAAGCTACAAAAGCGAACCCGCGCATTTTCTTTGTCATTTGATCGATTGGGATGGAGACGTCCCAGACGAATGCAGTCTCGGAAACGTTCCTAGCGATTGAATCTCGTATTTGTTTCTCAGTCGCGTGGAATGCCAAGTTCCGTAATATCACTCTGTGTTTCTTCGGATTCGCGCCTTCACCAACTAACGCGCGTGACCACAACGAGTCGTTGTGTACGTTCGCGTCGCCGGAGTCGCGTTCGCCTTTCGCTCGCTTTTCAAAGTTGACCTTTTTTTGCTGTTTGTCTTTTTTCGTTTCCTCGAATTTTAACTTATGCATGCGCTCGACGACTGTTTTCACGTCCTCCTCGCGCTTAAGTTTGAGTAAAACGACGCCTCGAGTGGCGCCATCCTCTCTGATTTTATATATTTTACACGTCTGGTCATCCGCCGGTTTCTCTTTACAGATTTGTTCGAACCGTTCTACTAAGACTTTCGCAGTCTCTTCGGACACGCTTTTCTTCAATCGTTTATCCGTTCTAAAGAAATGTGTCACTTTTGCCGCCTCCACGCCTTTAATCTCACCCCCAATTTTCAAACCCGCGATGATGACTGTTTTCTTCTCCTCTGGAGTCATCGTTGCTGCCGTTGTCCCGGTCGAAGCCGACGCGCCTTTCGATTGTCGTATCCGCTTTTGTTTCTGCTCCTCTTTCGTCGTCGTCGTCGTCGTCGTCCTTTTCCTCGGTTCGTCCTCCTTCGTCGTACCTTCCTCTTCTTCTTTCTCTTTCCCGTCGTCTTCTTCTTCCTTTGTCGTTTCTCTCTTCTCCTCTCGCATCTCTCGCTTCAACCGTTTCCTCTCCTTAAAATCCACCTTCTCCTTCTCTTTGCTCCGTAAAATCCCAATCTTCCTCCCTTCGATTTCCATCTTCATGTTCAGTTTCAAAGCCTCCTCCACGTCCTCTTTCATCGAAAACGTCACGTACCCGAAACCTCTGTGCACGGTCGTGCCTTTCTCCCGCGCCACCCACGCTTGACGAACGAGACCGATTTCCGAGAACGCGTTTTCCAAGGATTCATCCGTCGTGGAATGTGGTAAGTTCCGTACGAAAACGTCCAGGATTTCCCTCGTGCGCTTCGTCGTGTTCTTCTCCTCCCGTTCTTCTTCTTTGTCTTCTCTCGCACCCTCGCCGCCGCCGTCCTCCTCCTCGAGTCCTTCTTCCAGAACAACAACCATTATTATTTTTATTCGTCGGTTCAAGCAAATGCGCGCACAAAAAGCGATTTAGAATGAAGAAGATTTTGCCGGCGGCGGTCCAAAAAGAGAGGAAAATGAGGAGCCGAGGAAAGAGGAAAATATGCGCGAACTATGCGCGAAAGCGTAAATGTTTGTGTTTGTGTTTCTCTCTTTTTCTCTGTTTAGTATTACACGTTTTACGACGAGGAGGAGGAGGATGTGTGCAGTATTCCATCTTCGTATCGCCAACCGGGTGGGAGAGGGCAGTCGTTGTCGAGGAGGTATTGTAGACACTCGGGGTGGTTGTTCTCGTGCGCTTCTCGAACGGCGTAATAGTCCCACGGCGCTTTGGCGGTTTCGCGCAAGTACTTTAAACAGTCTAATTGGCCGTACTTGGCTGCCAACTCACACGCATATTCGCTATATTGATCATACTTACGCTCAACAAGATATTCGAGTATATGAAGATGACCACTTTCAGCCGCCCATTCGGCAGTATACGAATCCCAAGGCGCTTTCGCTTCTTCGCGTAAGTATTTGAGGCACTCGAGATGACCGTTTTCGGCAGCACATGCACACGCCCTATTATTGATAGGACACTTATTTGCAACGCAATACTTTACCATTTCCAGATTACCTTGACGTGCGGCCGCATTAATCGTCCATTCATGCCACCTACACTTTTCCTCCTCTCGTATCCACTTGAGAAACTCGAGTTTATTCGTTCGAGCAACTTTCCAGCAGAAAAATCTTTCGCTCCACCAACTCGATTTATGCTCCCACACAACTTCCAAAGTCGATATCGACGACATCTCTCTCACTTTAAACCTCTTCTTCAAATCATCCGCGCGAGATGATCGCTTAATCAACCTTTTCGTCTCTGTATTCACCTCGTACAAGAATTTAAGATCGGTCCCATTCAATCTCGGAAGAATGTGAGTGAAACACACATCGTCGTTCTTCACGATCAAACTCCACAAATCTCTCTCCCCAATCCGCCTTTTTTGCGCTCTCGTCTTCAGCATATTTCTCTCGATAACGTTTCTCTCGAAGAGGAAGAGAGATCCCCGTGTAAGAAAGATGAATACTATACAAGACCAAGAAGAGATACTCTAATAAAAGTGTAGAAAAAGTTTCATCAGAAAAGTTTTTTTCTTCTTTCAAACGAAAAGACGTTTTTGAAGTAAAAAAAACACAGACGAGACGAGACCTTTTTTGACGACCCACAAAAAAGAGATAAAAAAAGGGCGACGAAAAGAGAGATGAAAAGGTCCGCTCTTGAAGTCGCTTTGCGAAGGAGGGGGAGAGGAATTTGCCGTTGGTCTTCTTGCTCTTCTTCTTTTTCTTCTTTTGCGTCGTCGTCACAGTCGTCGTCGCTCACGTCGTCGGGGAAAAAGGATGACGAAAATGCGAGACGAAGATGGAAAAATCATCACGCGCACAACAACAGAAACGGAAAGGAGGAGAGATGGCGAACAACGAAAGCGAGGAGCTTTTTTTCATCGCAGTCGAACGAGAAGAAGAAGAAGAAATCAAACCCTCGAATGTCGATCGTCGAAGCCGTGTCTGCCGCGATTGGGTCGTTCGTTATCGGTTCCCTCGCGGCGTATCTGATTGAGCAACAAGAAGAGAAGGAGGAGGAGGAAAAAAAAGAAGAAGAAACAAAAATGAAGGAGAACATAGACGACGACGGGAAGATTAAGAAGAAGAAGAAGGAGAAGAAGAAGAATACGTGGATGAGGATATTTAAAGAGGCTAAAGCAGAAGCGGCTTCGGTAGGAACTGCTGCTCCCGCGGCGGTGAAAATGTACACGCGGCTGGACGTCGCCGAGCACGACTCGATCGAGAAACGAGTTTGGTGTTCGTATAAAGAAAACGTGTACGACGTGACCGATTTCTTAGATAACCATCCAGGTGGGAGAGATTTACTCTTATTAGCCGCTGGAAAAGATATCGAACCGTTTTGGAGGCTGTACCAAGCGCACGTAAACTCGGACGTCGCGATGGAGATGTTGAAGACGTTGAAGATTGGCGAGTTGGATTTAGAGAAGGAACCGAAGGTGGACGTCGATGAAACGGATCCTTACAAAAACGATCCGGAACGGCACCCGGCGTTGAAGTGTCACAGCGCAAAACCGGCAAACATGGAGCCACCACTTTCGCTGCTACGAAGAGAGTATTTGACGCCTTCGTCTCTGTGGTTTGTGCGAAATCATTCGCCGGTGCCGATAATTGACGCCGCGACGCATGAAATTACCATCGTTTCCGGCGAACAAACCCACGAAAATTTGAATTTATTACGTACGAAAGCTGTTATTAATCTGGAGCATTTGAAGAAAGATTTCGAAAAGAAGACGGTCGTGGCAACCGTCCAATGCGGCGGCAACAGACGAGGCGGCTTGGATTTGATTAAAAAATCCAGCGGCACGGGATGGGGCGAGGGCGCCATTCGACGGCTAAATTTGCGGGCGCTTCCTTGCGGGACGTGCTGGAAGTTCATGCCGGGATAAATTTACACAATTACGAACGTTTGGGTATAAAACATGTCATTTTCTACGGTGCGGACGATATGCGCGCGTCGATTCCAATAGAAAAAGCGTTATCACCTTTCGGGGATGTTTTATTGGCGTACGAAATGAACGATTGCGAAGAACTTCCTCGAGACCACGGGTATCCACTGCGTGTCATCGTTCCCGGACACGTCGGCGTTCGAAACGTCAAATGGCTTTCGAAAATCAAACTGTGCAGCGAAGAAGCCGACGGTCCGTGGAATCGAGGCATCGCTTATAAAGGATTTGGCCCCGGTTATTCCTCCGTCGAAGGCTTGAACATCGACAGCGTTCCGACAATGCAAGAAATGCCTATTCAATCCGTTGTCGCTGAAGCTGAAAACATATCGCTGAGTCTCGCGACAACATCAAAGAACGACGACGAGAAAAGAACCGTCGTTCAAACTTCCGCCAAAGGCTTCGCCTGGTCCGGCGGCGGCAGAGCTATTATTAGAGTCGACGTTTCCGCGAACAAAGGTTTATCTTGGCAAACCGCAACGCTCAAAGAAGGCTCCGACCAACCGCTTTCCAAAGCCTGGGCGTGGACGTTCTGGGAAATCGACGACTTAGAAATCGACTCTTCAAAACTCAAACCCGGGGACGAGATCAAAGTTCTCGTCAAAGCCGTCGACGCTTCGTACAACGCCCAACCGGAACGCGCCGCCGCCATCTGGAACCTCAGAGGGTTGAATAACAACAGCTGGCACGCGTTCACCGTTAAAGTCGAAGAATAGTCATTAGTAGAGTAGTGATACTCGTAGTTGGTGGTAGAAAGAAAAATGGTACTTTAACTCGTACCACGTCGTGATGTAATAACATATTGTATAATACCGCGTTTATGTACATTTTTATCTGTTTTTGTTCTCTTTTGGTTCTTTTGAAAGGAGCAGTTTCCTCCATAAAAAAACCTCATCGCGCGTAGTGTTCCTTCGCAGACACACACACAGAGAAGATTAAAGAGAGAGAACACAGAAGAGAACGCAATACTAATAATGTCGGCGACTTCTTTACTATTCAAAGACTTGTCTTCAAAAACGAGAGCGTTGAGGCTCTACCGTCACTCGTTAAAAACCTGTTTGTCCTGGTGCGTCATGCGAGACATTTTCTACTCCGAACGCGATCGAATCCGCTCGGAGTTTGAATCCAATCGCTTATTAACATCCGCACAAGCGTCGAAGAAAATTGAGGAAGGCTTCGAAACGCTCGATTCGTACGCGCACCCAGATCCGTACATCGTTCCAACCATGTACGGCGGGTCGAAATACGCGAGAAATCCTCCCGTGCCCGGGAATATCCACGTGATTCGAGATTTCGGGAGAGAGAAGGAAACAGTTCCAAGGGAAGCGTGAAGAAGAAGCGCGAAGAACAATGTTAGCGTAATACTAGAATAGCAAACGTATATGTACATCTAAACAACAACAACAACGAAACAGACTTTAAAGAATAACGACAGACGTATTAACGGACGACTGACTTGAGTACGGACTATCTAATAACTATAAAACTAAGATTTCTTTCATCTGACTACGGCGTACCTCGCGTATTCGCTGCTCTGAAACCGCGCTCTCGGCCCGTCGCTGGCCGGCGTCGCCGCTGGGGAGTACACGTGCACCTGCCTCACGTGCGTATCGCGACCGTTTTGGTGGTTTTGAACGATGCATATTTGAATGAAGAACGCTCTGATCGGAGCTTCGCAGGACTCTTTTTCTAGATATTCTAAACCGCTGTTCTTCAAATGTTTCTTCGATCCGTACTGCGCGTGTATTTCTTTCAATTTCTCTTTATCTAACCTGGTCGTTCGGATGCGTTGCCAACCGTGCGGTTCGTTCAACGTTTTCGTCGCCACGTCTTTCAAATCTCGGTAGCTATTCCCGGCTCGAATGACAATCTTACTCGGCGTGTAACTCTCGTCTTGCTTATAATTCGTATATATCGACACCTCGCACACGTTCGTTTTCTTTTGAAACTGACAATTAATAAAGTGCGGCTGCGCGCCGTCCGATTGCCAATACGTCTTCAAATTCCCGTCCCGCAACAACTCGACGCCGTTGCCTGGTTTCGAAGACGTCACCGACCACACCGCTTCGTCGCCAATCTCGCGCACATTCCGTTTCGCCGCGTACGCTTTATCGTGGAACGTATCCGCTCTTTCGTCGCCTTCTTGATTGTTCGTCGCGTCGTGTTGTTGTTGTTGCTGTTGTTGTTGCTGTTGTTGTTGTTGCTGCTGCTGCTGCTGCCGCGCTTCGTCGTCGTTCGTATCGTCTCGGCCAGCAGGTTGTTGGTCCTCGTTCGTTCGCTCGTCGTTCGCGCCGCCTTCTTCTCGAGTACCGTTCGCTTCGTTATTCGCGCCACCACCACCTCTTCTGTTGTTGTTACCAACAGTCTCGTCGTCTTCCTCCTCCTCCACCTCACCCTCCTCCTCCT
>Ga0209091_10003876_pt1 | contig 11886 bp, 9 predicted proteins | sample ArcticOcean_MG_C_6_FD_187438 | JGI IMG/M metagenome (GOLD analysis project Ga0209091, IMG submission 187438) | Marine microbial communities from western Arctic Ocean - ArcticOcean_MG_CB8_128 (SPAdes) (version 2) | ecosystem: Environmental > Aquatic > Marine > Oceanic | place: Arctic Ocean...
GACAAAGGGATGTGGTGTGATTTTGAGGCACGCAAGCGACTCCATTCCCGAACACTCGCAGTCGGCAATCTCGACGACGACCGTGCACACTGCGCTCGAGTCGGAGCCGACACACGTCGGGTGGAGCGGTGAGGGTGGCGAGGGCGGCGGCGGCGAGGGTGGTGGCGACGGTGGCGGTGGCGAGGGCGGTGGCGGCGAGGGATTCAGCTGCGGACACAGACAGCTCCACGCTCGGTAGGCACAGACACAGGAATCTGAATACCCACTGTCGCACGTTGCGGCGAGCGAGGCCGCGCCAGAGTACTGGTTCCACCGGGCGTTCCCGGCATTATTCAAGAAGCACGCCTTGGGTTTTGTGGTGGTCGATGCCGCCTCGGAAAACCCACTCGGTTTGTACGCTTCACACTCGGCCGACGAGACGGAGGGGTCGCTCATGCACTTGTCCATTGGGTGCGATAGAAGAAAGAACTCGCTGGCCGATGGGTCGGCAATGTCCTCGTCGTGAACTCGGCACTGACTTTCAATGGGCATGACGTCGCAAGCCGCCTGGGCGAGCGCCTGCGTCACGTGCCCCGTGCACGCCGCCGTGCACGGCGCAAGCGGAGAGGGCGGAGAGGGCGGCGGCGGCGAGGGCGGTGGTGATGGACCCGAGGGCGCGCATCCGCGCACACTATTCCATCCGTTTTCCGACACGTCTTGAACGTAGGTACTGAGCGGCCCCGTCGTGGCGTGCAGCGTGCAGATCCAGCCGATGAGTCGCCACTGTGTATTGTGCTCGGTGGCGCTCAGCTGCCCTTGGTCGTAAAACCGCAAGTGGTGGCTTCCGCATGTGGCGGTGGTCGTGTGTGCGGCGTCGGAATAAAGCGGGTAGGCGGTACCGTCGTGCGATTGCAAAGTGCAGATGTCACAACATTGGTCTTCGATATCGCTGCTGTAGGTCGTGCCAAGAGGCAGGTAACGACCGTACACGGCGTCGTTTTCAACCATACTTCCGGGGAAGAAGAGTCCGTCTTCCCGAAACTCGCTCTCTTTACCCCATTCACATGTGTAGCCATCGCAGGCGCCCTGCGCGCGCACGCTTGCTGCGAGGGCGAGGATCAGCCATGGTCCCGAACGGTACACAGCGGGACGCATCGGGACACGCCTCTCTACTGATGAAATCTAATGGGTTATGTCAGACCTGCCGAAGGTGGCGAAGCACAGCGCGCTCCAGGGCGCACAGGCTTTGCGATATGTGGCACGGTCTCCAATGAGGAGAGAGTGGGGGGAGCAACTATGCTGACCATTGCTGTGGCACTGCTCGGGTTTAGCTTTCCCTTGCACAACTGGCGAGCGGTGCCCGGACCTCCAGGCTTTGAGCGCGCAACGCGTCGCGTGACGCGACGCGCACCTCTTGCCGAGCACAAGTGGGAGGAGAGTGTGCTCATGAACCTAACATCGTCGGAACCAAGTTGGGAATGACTGTGTGGGGACGTACTTAGTTGCGTCGGTGTAAAAAAAGATACGCGATCATTTGCTCAGCCTTGCGACTTTTGCACACTGGTTGCTTGGAAGGCGCTAAAAAATGCGCTCCAAGCGACGAGAGTTGCTCCCACACGTGCCCCTCTTGCCGATGCAAATCGAGCAACGGGAGCACGAGCGCATTGCCGCCGCGCTTGACGCCGTGGACACAGATGGCTTGGCGAGCGATCGGGCGGAAGCGATGCTCATGCGCCAGCAGCTGGCGCTGCACGCGTCCTACGTCGAGGCGTGCGCCAAGCTCGAGGCGTGCGCCGACGCAATGCGTTCCTCTGACGAGCACCTGGTCCCTCTGCGCTTCCCGCTCCGACTGACGCAGCGAACGCGCAAGAGCGTCGAGGACGGGCTGTACCGCTCATTCTTACGTTTCTTACAGGATATTCATAGCACGGTGGTGACCCAGCACGGCGGTGCGCTCGGTGATGCGGTGACCGAAGTGGACGCCTTCGCCACCAAGCTTGCCAACGTTCTGACGCTCGAGACCTGCCGTGTGCTCGACGGGCTCGTGTCGCACGCCGATGCGTTGGAGGTGTGCGTGTCGTACACCGAGAAGTGCCGCGCGGCCGCGGTGCGCGAGGAGAGTGCACATTTGCTCACACTGGACAATGCCTGCGAGGTGGTAATTGCAACACTTGCACGCTTCAGCACGCGCGCGGCCAAGATCTCGCGCGACGTGCCGGAGCGCATGCGCGCCTTCCTGAAGAGTTCTGAGCGCAAGGGGCTCAGCGGCGCGGCGACGCGGCTGGCACGCGAACCGCAGCTGCTTGGCGCCATCGCCAAGCACCACGTCTGGCTCTTTGGCGGCGAGGGCGACGACGCCAAGGTCGTGCGCATTTACGAGCTGCTCCTGCTTACGCACCTCGAGCTTGCGCAGGCGCTCACGTGGCAACGCCGGCGCGTCGCGTGGCTGTCGTCTGCCAACTCGGCAAATATGTGCTGGTGTGGCATTGTCGTGGGCACGGGTATGGAGGGGACGCTCGTGCACGCGCCGGCGCACATGCGCTGCTTTGCCGGAGAGGAGCGCGTGCGCCTGATAATCGAGTGGAGGGAGGCACCCTTTGCGTGCTATTTGAGCGTTGTCGGCGTGGCGAATACGGTGCTTGAGCTCCTGCACACGCATCGCTTGCCGCTCGACCGAATTGGCGCGGCATACGCCAGCCGCATCCTGACGTTTGACTTTTGCAAGTACGAGAGTGCGGCGCAGAACATTCTGGAAGACACCGTGCGTCCGTGGTGTGAGCGTGTGGATTCTGAGCGCGTGCACTAGAAATCATAACACCTCGCTCGCTAACCGTTTGGTATGTGCTCCCCTCTCCCAAAGCAACGTGAGGTGAGGAGGCAAAGCTATGGCAAGTGTCAACGCAAATGCCGACCCGTTTGCGGGCGGCGCGCAGCAGCGCAACCTCGCGCCGCCTACCGTGGGCGGCGGAATCGGCTCGGCCAACACACGCGTGAGCGCCCCCGTTGCGGGCGTTGCGCCCACGCAGATCAAGTCGGCGCGCCCCAACGAGGGCTCCAACATCGGGATCCCATACACTCGGTGGTCCAAACGACTCAAACCTCTGCACTTAGCTAGAGACACTCCACGCAATAGGGTGTATGTACACACAGCCAGTCCGTGCATACCCGACGTTCAGTTTTACACGGCACAGGTTGGTTCCACTGAACACGAGCAACAAGCTCTTTCTTAAGAACGAGCAGGGCAAGATGGAGTGGCGCACCGAGACGGAAGACCTGCGTGCCACGACGCTTGCCTTTGTCCTGGGCGTGCGCGGCAAGCCAGACAACAAGGGGATGGCGCGTAAAGTCGTCGACGGAAGCGCGGTGGCGCCCGGGTACGCGGGCCACAACGTGGCTTACCAGCCCAACATCATGCCGGGCATGCCAGGCACCGAGCGGTTCCAGCAGCTCTGCTCGATCGAGTACCTGCAGATGTACTTTGCGCAGGTGCTGTCGACCCAGACGATCAGTCTGAAGGGTGACCTCGTGGACACGATGAATGCCCTTGAAGCTTCCGTCCAATCGACGGGTCCCGTGGGTGCGTACATGACCGCCTCTTCGTACGCGAACAGTGTGGGGGTTGCGCCCAAGGGGCAGGGCAACCCCGAGATCGGAGCCAACAACAGCATGCTCTATGTCGAGGACATTGCGCAGAAGAACGGCCTCGAGGGCTCGCAGGCGGCACTTGCGCCGGATAACTACCAGGGCATATTTGCGCGCGACTTTGGCCCCTTCCTCAAGGGCAAGGGTAGCGCCACACAGCTGGTGAACTGCACTGTGGGCAACAACCAGCAGAGGTTCGGGGAGGACCCCACTACCGGTTTACCCAATGTGGCACAGCCCTTCTCAATCTCGCGCAACGCGGGAGACGACTTGGCCTTCGCCGTGCTCGACGCCAAGCTGACGGAGGTCGGCTGCACCGACTGGCGGCCAGACGGTATTGTGCTCTCCAAGGGTTCCAACGACCCGTCCGACAAGATGTCGGACGAGTACCTCGAGGCGCGTGACGGCCAGCTGTACAACATTCGCGTGCAGGGTCCTGCCATCGGCACGTCGTGGACGGGCGAGCGCTCGCTGGAGACGCTGCCGCTCGACAAGGTCTTTGTTGTCATTGTGGCGGACGTGTGGTTCGACGACAAAGACGACGTCGCAAAGACTGCGGCGCAGGACTCGACCGCAACGATGGAGGTCGACGACCCGAATGATGTCACGAAGAAGCTCAAGGTTCCTAAGTATGCCGAGATGCGCCGCAAAGCGCTCGAGAACAATGGCAAGCCGATGAACGAGGAAAGCTTCATGGCAAAGCAGAAGGCGTCGTTCTCCGGAACTGATGCAGCTGGCAATCCTGTGACCAAGGAGACTGCCGAGAACACCGTGCTGTGCAACTTCCGCGTGCAGGTGTCCACCTCGTCGCAGATGGTCAACCACTCCGAGTACAGCAAGAGGGGTAACGCTGCTGCAACACAGGGCGACTACAAGCGGCCGCGCCTCGAGGGCATGTCGCGGATGGGACTCAAGTTGTGCGAAGATTTTGGCGAGTACATTGTGGGCGGCTGGCAGATTGGCCAGGTCCTGGACACCTCGGCCTCGCGCGCAAGCATGCCCGGGGGCTCGCTCACCGGCGTAAGAACCGCGCCCAACTCGTCCGCGCTCAGCGTCAACGTCAACGTCTCGTGGTACACGGCCGATCGCCTCGCCCGCTCCTTCAACAACCCCGAGGGCACCGTCCGCACGCGCTTCGACAACCGACGCACTGGCCCAAAGAACCCCGTCAATATGCAGGAGAACACAGCTGGTTACAAAAACGGGGTGGAGGCCGAGATCAAGACCAAGGCAGCCGCTGCCAAAACCAAGGCCAAGGCTCCTTAGGGTGCGCAAACGCGGTGTTGTGCTGGCGGGTGGCGGTCTGTAAGGAGCGGAGCGGAGCAAATACTTAGGTTGCAAGTATTTTTGTACAATTTTGCCACTCGTGAGCAACGCTAAGTGTGTCGGTAATTTTAATTGCTCACCGCACTCAAGATCCACCGAAACCACAGAGTCATGGAATGTGCGGAGCTGGGCTTCACGTTCACAACGGCGCAGGAGATTGCCGAGAATGTTGCGCAGACGCTTGCGTACAGCGAGACCCAAGGGTCCTCCTGGCTGTGTACCTCGCTTGCTGCGGTGCACCTCGTGCCGAACTCGGCCGCCAGCGGCACATGCGCCAAGATGCGGGTGGTCATGCGCGTCAACAGGACAGAGGTGGCCCGCATGCTGAGCGTGGATCGCTGGGTCAGCTTACAGACGTTCGATATGGACGCCGAGGTGCTCGAGCGCCACGACGTTCCACAGTGGATTATTGTGGAGTCCGCAGACGGCCCGGCGCACTCCAACCTTGCGTGCGCAAAGCACCTCGCCGAGCTGCTGCTACTCCTACAGGGCAAGATGGCGCAGATTGCACACAACGACCATCGCACGTTCGCGTCTTGGTTCTGGCACACTATCAACAACACGAAACACGAGGACCAGATGCCTCCGGCGCTAAACTACTCGCAGCGCATCGGCCTCATGGACCTGGCAGACGCGTGGCGCGACCACATCGTCTCGGTGTGGCAGGGCGTCGGCGCGCTGACGCTCGAGCGGAGACACCCGCTTACGCCGCTGCCGCCGCTGCCGCCGCTGCCGCCGCTGAACGAGAAGGTGTTGCACGAGGAGTCGCGCTTGCCACCCAAGCTCGACGCGAAGGAGTTTCCGGCGCTGGGCGCGTCTCCGGGCGCGCTCCGCGGGAGCGCCACCCTTGACTACACCAAGGTCCACTCGACCCTCGACACCGACCGCTCCGTGTGCATTCCGAAGATCAACCAGAACGACGCGGCGCGGCTGTGGCGCGTGGCATGGTTGGGCGATTCCACGTGCAACGATGCGCTCTGGCTGCGCTGCGGAGAATCCCCGCAAAATATTGCTGGGGGATATTGATCGCGCTATCAATATGGGACGTTGCACTTGTGACGCTGCGTAGTGTTAGTAGCAACGGAGTTGCGTTGCACCGGCATGACGACCCCTTTCGTCCACGTAGCTGTAGAGAGGGGGCAATTGGAGGGCGTCGCAAAGTGCCCAGTTAATTTATTGCAGCTTCTTGTGCCGCTGCTTGAACGGTTGGGTCCTCTCACCAACCACCCAGGGCTCATGAGTCCGCACAGCATCGACTCGATCGGCAAGGGCATCGACGAGACCAAGTTCGACGAGTGCCGCGCGCGGCTCGTGAGCGGCGACGGGATGCAGGTGATGTACAAGGTGCGCAAGTTTGACGTGCTCTTCTGCGAGACCGCGGATGCGCTGCCACCGGCGCAGCGGCGGCAATGCGTGGCCGTGCGCGGCACGAACGAGGTGGCGCGGCGGCTCGACCCCGACGAGCGGGGCACCACCGAGATTGTCGCCACATTTCCTGAGGGCGGCACGCTGGCCGTGCGCCGGCAGCACCGGAGCCCGCGTCGGTTGGTGGTGCTGCTCACCTCCGTCGACAAAAAGAAGCGGGTGCTCGAGGCCGACCTGTTGCCCGAGGACGTGCCCAAGCTGGCGGAGCTCTTTGACCAGGCGGCGCGCGGCGAGCGGCAGCCGATGCCCGTGCCGCGCACGACGTGCCGCTTCGTGTCGCTCCTTAAAAACTCGTACTGGGAGCTGCCCGCTTGGTACGCCGAGGTCCTCGCCAAGCTCGCGCAGGACGTCTTTCGTATGCACGCCTTCGTATCCTCCACGTCACTCAGCCTGTCGCGGGCGCTCTTCGTCGATCGCGCAACGGCGCACCGTATGGACAGCGGCGTGCAGAGCACGCACCGCACGCTCGTCAAGGGCACCCTTCACCGCTGGAGCGGCGGCTGCGCGTGCGGCCTGCACCGTTCGAAGGCGCCGACCGAGGACTTCCAGCGGCTCGAGCTGCGGCTGGAGTTTTGCGGCGGCTGCATCGAGGACGGCCGGTGCAACCGCCACTGGACCACCGAAGGCAACCTGCCGCAGTCGGCGCGCTTTCCGGGCGTGTGCATGAAGGGTCTCAAGGTCGAGCTGCGCTGCGTGCATGCGCACGTTGCTGGATCTACGGGCGGCCTGCGGATGCCGCTCAACGTCGAGGACGACAAAATGGACATTGCGTTCGCCAAGAACTTTGTCACGGACGTTGCCGCCTGCGGGGCGCGGCTGATGCGCGCCACCGCAGAACACGAGGACCTCGCGCTCGACATGGACGCCTCGCTGAGCGCCCTGTCCGACGCGCGGCTGCGGCACAATCACATGGGCGAGTCTATAATGCAGTACGACAAGACGGCCGTGCACCTGCTGCGGAAGCGCACGGCCATCAACAAGAGCGGCAAGTTTGTGGGGCGGGTGTCGGCAGAGTGCTCCGCGATTTTAAAGACACACAAGCACTTGTTTCGTGTAAAGTCGGGCTAAAAAAGTGTTTGGTAACAAACGCACACGCACATGCACACGTGCACCTACTGGTCCTCGTCCTCGTCGGCGGGTTGGGCGCTCGATTCCGTGCGGTAGAAGAGCACGTGTAGGAGATTGCCAACCTCGTTGATCTTGTACGTCGAGCCATGCGGCACGGCGATTAGCTCCTCAGAGCAGATGTAACGCGAGCGCGCGCGCGCCACCTCGTCCGCCTGGGTCAAACCGGGCCTGTTCCGCTTTTTGGCCTCGGGAGAGACGGCGGCCGACTTGAGCGCCTCGGTAAGGTCGGCAACCGGCCACTTCTCGATCTCGGGGCTGATCTGCGCGCGCGACGGGCAGTCGACCTCCTTCTTCCAGTTGAGCACGTCGTAGCGGATCTGCTGGCGCTCGTTGCTTGTCGCGGGCTTCGGCTCGGACTCCTTGATCTTTTCAAAGTTCTTCTCGGCGATCGCCGACGAGATGAAGCGCAGGATGCGCTCCTCGCCGGGCGCGCCGTCCACTTGGAAGGTCGTGTACACGCAGTTGCCCGTGTCGCCTTGGATGCGGCACAGCGTGTTGGGCTTGCAGAACGGCAGCCACTTCTCCGGCGCTTTCGTGGCCAGCAGCGCGCCGAGCGCCTCGGCGGAGGGCATCCTGTTGGGCTTCTTGGGGAAGGATACGAAGGCCGTCTCGGGCACAAGGTGCTGGTTCTTGCCAAAGGGGAGTAAAAAAGTCTGCGGTGGGTTGGACATTGGCAACGTGGCCATTCCCGTGGATTGGGGCACGATCTCGGATCCCGTCATGTTGGCTGGCTGCTTTTAAGTACACACTCACACTCACAGGGACACGTTTGATAGGTTAGCGCAAAACGCGGAGTTGGGTTTTTTAGTCTTCGTGTTGGCGGTCGGTGGGCGCGAGCACAGGCACGCTCGAGCAGACGTTGTGCCGCTGCAGTATGCGTCGCGTCTCGATACGCAGCAAAAGCTCGCGTGTCGCAAGCACCGCCACCAGAAGCATGAACACGACGAATGGCACCCCCCCAGGCTTTACCACCGCCTCGAGCGCCTCGCCCGCCCGCTCGCCGACGTCCTCCCGGTGCAGCGAGTCGTTCACTTCGCTCTTGATACGCAGCGCGATCAGAAGGGCCTGCTGCGCACGCGACGCAATCGACGCCGTCACACGCTCCTCGAGCGGAGCAGACACTACCACAAAGCGCGACGTGGGCATGAAAAACGACCGCTAAGCCAGATTCCCAAGCGGGACAATTTGCGCACTTAGCGGACCAACCGCGCAGCGAGGGGACGTTGCCCGTAATGCGCGAGGAAGAAGAGGCGCCAGAGTGCTTCATTTGTACCGATAGCACGCCTGCGCCGCGCAAGTCGGCGTGCCTGTGCACTGATCGGTACGTGCACGACGAGTGCCTCGCCCAGATGCTTGCGACGGCAACGCGGGCCACGTGCCCCGTGTGCGCGGCGCCGTACGCCAACGTGTGCTCCAGGTCGCGCGTTGTGGGAGTCAAGTGCGAAAGTGCAGGCGGGTGCGGAGCTTTCATGCTGGTGTCAGCAATCTTCCAACTCTTCTGTGCGATCAGCACGTGGCGGCTCGTCGCCAGCCACACCCATTTGCCAACCACCCAGCTTGCGACCGTGTACGGGGCGGCGACGCTCATGAGCGTTGTCACAGTTGGACTCGCGATTGGGTTGGTGCGCTTTGTCGTCTTGCGAGGGCTGGCCATGCTCATACAGTCGGCCATCGTGCGCGAGCTCAAGGTGCACGTCGTAGTTCCACGACCACGAGTAGGTCTACCCGCGGAGGTGGTGCTACCCACTCGCGTGGCATTAGAAGAGTTTGAGCTTGCGGAGACGCGCGTGTAATCATGGGGGAGCAACTCCCTCCAAAAGTCTAATTAATTAAGAATTCTGAAAGAATGCGGGGATCACATTTTATGAGCACTTGGCCAAGTGCTCATAAAGAGAGGGTGGTGCTCATAAAATATTTTATTGAATTAGAGTAAAAGGAGGATTTCGAGTAATCGGTGAGATTAATGAATTAAGAATTCTGAAAGAAAGCGGGGAGACTCCTGAATTAAGATTATCGTGAACAAAATGTTGCTTTTATAATCTCCCCGATTACTCATAATCCTCCTTTTACTCTAATTCAATAAAATATTTTATGAGCACCGCGCTCTCTTTATGAGCACTTGGCCAAGTGCTCATAAAATGTGATCCCCCCATTCTTTCAGAATTGTTAATTAATTAGACTTCTCAATTGCCCCCTTACAATCCCGACCCAACACTGCTCCAGTGGTCCTTAATCCTCAAGGCGTGCATCCAGGCAGAAGGTAGATGGTAGCTGGTAGCAACTTTCAGCGTGGCGTTGAGGTGGTGCATCTCGTGCGCGTCGTTCACCGCCGGAAGCGCCTGCGCTTGCCGCCGCCGGCTCGCCGCGCCTGCCGCCGCAAGCGTTGCGCTGCGGCCGCAGTCGGTGCAATCGGTGCCCCACACGCACGGCACGAGGTCGGTGCGGCCACAGCCGCTGTGCATCCCCGTGCTCAGGTTGACGTGGTGCACTAAGCAGTTGGCGCCGCCAAACGCCACGTAGTAGTCGCCCTGCGGGACCGAGGCGTTGACTGCCGACAGCCCGTCCTCGCAGATACCGTTGTTTGCCAGCTGGTCGTCGGTGGGCGTCACACGTGGCCACTCCCACAGCTTGAGGTCGGTGCCGTCGGGCGTCTCGTCGTAGAGGTAGAAGTGGTACGACGCGATTGCCGAGCTCCAGTCCGCACCGGCAAAGGGCGAGCACACGTCATCCGCGCCTTCGGAATCGCACACGTCCGCAACGGGTTGTGGCGGTGGCAGCGGAGGCAGCGCTGGTGGCGCTGGTGGCGACGGCCCCTCGGCGGCGTAGAGGCCCCAGCCGCGCAAGGTCCGATTGGTCTGGGCGGTGGAGCCGTAGTAGCGATCCAGCAGCCTTGGCATCAGCGGCCGTTCGCTGCGCAAGCTCGCGTCCACGCGGCTCACGCCCGGCCGGACCAGCGTGGCGCTCGCCTCAATCCACCCGACGTTGGTCTTCAGCGCCAGCGACGCCGCCGAGCTGTACGCCACGAGGTCGATCTCGGAGGGCTCGCCTCGGACGAAGACGTTCCACTGGTGCACGGTCGTTGCGGGCGGGCTGTCGGGCGCCGGAGGTGGCCGGTTGGGCATTGGCGGCGCCTGTGGCGGCAAGGGCGGTGCCGAGGGCGACGCCTCCGCCGTTTCTGCTGGCTGCACAGCTTCCACGGGCACCCCGAGCGCCTGCGTGGCCGCCGACGCGTTCGCCAGCTTGATGTTGACGATCGCTTGCAGCGCCAAGAGCCGGTCCGGCGTCGCCGCCACGCGAAACGTGACGCGCACCGACGCCGCCTCGAGCTGCACCTCCACGTCTGTCACGGGCACGTTGATCGCCGAGGCGAACGCCAGCTGCACCTGCCCGACGGGGAAGGTCTCGAGCGTGCCCGGGAAGACCACCTGCACCTGCACGCTCGCGCTGCTCATCCCGGGCACGTAGTCGCACGCCAGCTGCGTGGCCACCTCGCACTCGTTGTCCCACGGCTGGTCGTTGTGCATGTAGCCCGTGCGAAAGGGCCACCACGGGTCGTCGGTTGGGCTGAACGTCTCGCCATTGGGACCCGTGTGGTCGATGTCGCCCTGGTCCATGTACATGTACATGGACGTGCTGTCGTACGTGCCGTCGGCGTACGACTTCTCGACGCCGCCCGTCTCCAGCCCGTAGAGATACGGGTCCATGTCGCCCACCGCGAGGCTCAGGGGACGGCCGTCGGCATCAAACGGCCCCGCTGCCGGGTTGGGAAACGTCGGGTTGGTCTTCTGCCGGAAGACGTCGCACCCCCACGTCCAACTGTCGTCGTCGTCGCCGTCGCAGCACGCCCGCTGGCAGCACTTTTGCCGACACGAGCGGCACAGGTCGAGCGTGTCGTAGTAGATGCGCTCTTGGTTGACCGTCTCGTGGTTTGGTTTGCGCACCTTGAAGAAGTGGTTGGGATTGATGTCCTTTGAGTAGCGCCCGTAGATCGGCGTCGCGGTGATCGAGCACTCGGTGGCGCAGTCAAAGTCCATCCCTTCGCCCGCGGGCGGGATGCCGCCGGGAAACTCGTTGTTCATCCACGTGCTCCCGGCGATGTTCGCCCACTCCTGTGTCGAGTAGTCGCTGCGCTTGTCGTAGTGCTGATTGGGGTAGTTCTTCTTGAGCAGCTGCGGGTCGCTGCTGCTCAGGTCCCACTCTTCAAAGGGTGCGCTCTTTCCGGGCATGTTCGAGCTGTAAGGGAAGCCTCCAGCATCGTTGTGGTGCCATCCCGCGTACCTCGAACCCATGGGGCCACAGCGCAGGGGTGGCGAGAATGGCGGACTTGGGATCTTTGGCGGTGGTGGAGGCGATGGCGGCGGTGGCGACTGGTTCACGCACAGAATT
>Ga0209091_10003879_pt1 | contig 11885 bp, 10 predicted proteins | sample ArcticOcean_MG_C_6_FD_187438 | JGI IMG/M metagenome (GOLD analysis project Ga0209091, IMG submission 187438) | Marine microbial communities from western Arctic Ocean - ArcticOcean_MG_CB8_128 (SPAdes) (version 2) | ecosystem: Environmental > Aquatic > Marine > Oceanic | place: Arctic Ocean...
AGTTCGCGCCCTATAAAATCTTTAATTACTGTAAGTACATTTTTTCCTGACACTCTTATCACGCCTATAGCTGACTTCCCATGAGCTGTAGAAATTGCTGCTATTGTTTCTTTGGTCGTCATAGGGTTTAAGTAATTATTCTTTTATTAATAACATATTGTTGTGCTATTGAAAGAATATTATTTGTCACCCAATAAAGAACAAGCCCTGATGGGAAAGTTGCGAATAAGAAAGTAAAAACAAAAGGCAAGGCAAGAAATATTTTTGCCTGCATTGGGTCAGTAGGAGCTGGATTCAGTTTTTGTTGAGCATACATAGATATTCCCATGAGGACAGGTAAAATATACAATGGATCTGCGCTTGATAAATCTTCTATCCATCCAATAAAAGGTGCATGCCTCATCTCAACACTTTCAATAATTACCCAATATAGGGCAATAAAAACAGGTATTTGAATAAGTATCGGCAAACAACCACCCAAAGGGTTTACTTTTTCTTCCTTATAGATTTTCATCAACGCCGCACTAAATTGTTTTTTATCATCCCCGTATCTTTCTTTCAAAGCATTCATTCTTGGCGTTAATTTTTTCATTTTAGCCATGGACTTATAACTGGCCTCTGATAATTTGAAAAACACTATTTTAATCAAAATGGTGAGCATAATAATTGACCACCCCCAGTTGCCAAAAATTAAATGAATTTTTTCTAAAATCCAAAAAAGTGGGGCTGCAAGAAAAGTTAGAACACCGTAATCAACTGTAAGCGCAAGACCAGGCGCTAAGTCTGTTATTTCAGCCTGAACTTTTGGCCCTATGTATAATTTACTATCAAAGGACTGAGATTCACCGGGAGACAAAGTAATGTAATTATCAACACTCCCAATTTGGTAACTGTTTTTATTGTCTTCAGAAAGCAATCTTGTGTAAATAGTTTTTGTGTCAGAGCCTTTCTCTGATGGCAGCCATGCAGTAAAAAAATAATGTTGGATCATACTTATCCAGCTTGTCTTTGCTTTTTTTAGAAAACTTTCATCTGCTATGTCTGAGAAATCAATTTTATTAAATTTGTCTTCACTGTCAAAATAAGCTGCGCCAGTATAAGTGTAAAGCATTCCATTCCCTTCAGTCTCTTCACCACGGCTCAAAGTATTGTATTGTCTCCATTCAATTTTTTTGTTAGAAGTATTTTTAACTAGTTGTTGAACTTCAACCAGATGACTATTTCTGGTAAACGTGTAGCTTTTAATAACCTCTGTTAAGCCAGACGAGGTTCCTTTGATAGATACTGTTAATTTATTATTATTCCCAAGAGAATATTTGCTTTTAACTGAAGTGTATTCTGTTGGAGCATCTAATTCTCGGCTCTGGACATTAGCAAGAGCAGTATAGCGTGATCCTTTTGTATTATTTAAAAGCTTAACTTTTTCATCAGAAGACCCAAAATATTTTAGGTATTTAAGCAGTTCTGAAGAAATTATAGCTCCGTCATTTAGGCTAATATCAACCTTCAGCGTGTCTGTTATTACTTCAATGCTTTTATTGAAACTAACCGGATTGCTTTTAATGATTTCTTGTTTTGGTTCTACATATGTTTGCTCGTTTATTGAGCTTGTCTCTGGGATATTTGGCTGCGAGTCAGTAATCGGCTGGCCACCGTCATTATTCGATGCGTCAAACAGTAAAATAAGAACTAGAAATAAAGAGCTATATAAAAATATTCTATTATTCATGCGTTTTTGACCCAAGTTTTGGAATAGGGTCATAGCCATGACTGCCACCAGGGCGGCAACTAATTAATCTTTTTCCTGCGTAATAAAGACCTCTCAAAAGACCGTGTTCCTTAAGAGCTTCTAACGTATATTCTGAACAAGTCGGAATGTGCCTACAGTTTGACTGAAGCATAGGGGACACAAATATTTGGTAACACCTAATAATTATAATTGGGATTGCTGTAGTAATTTTATTGATAGTTTCCATTCTTGCATAAGAATATCACTTATTTCATCTTTTTCAGAATAGATTTTTGAAGAAATTAATAAGAGGATGTCGAATGATCCTAGTTCTCCCAGGCAATCTCTAAAGCTCTCTCTGATGGTTCTACGAATTCTGTTTCTAATAACAGCCAGTTTCACTGCTTTTTTAGTAATTTGGATAGCAATTCTGGGTCGATCTAAATTATTGTTAAAGTATAATAAGCGGCAGTTTTTTTGCACTATTTTATTAGCGTGCCTAAAACTACGCAAGGTGTTTGAAGAAACTTTAAGATATATGTTGTTATCCACAACAGAAAACTAGGCGCAGAGTACAGCTCTGCCTTTTGCTCTTCTAGCGCTTAAAACAGCTCTACCAGCAACAGTGCTCATGCGAGACCTGAAACCATGTTTGCGTTTGCGCTTTATGTTGCTTGGTTGAAACGTTCTTTTCATAATATTATTACCCGACCTGTATACTGCAAATTATATATTTATTTGTCAATATATAATTTTGATTATTTTTGTGAGATATTAGTTTCTCAACTAGTGAAAAAATATGAATAATACAGGTTTATGGGATAAATGCCTACAGGCATTCTGCGACAACCTCTCAGAAAAACAAATGAAAATGTGGATTCACCCTCTTGAGGTCAGCTGTGATAGCGATACTCTGCGCGTTATTGCGCCAAATAAATATATAAAAGACATTGTAGAAAGTGATTTTATTGAACTAATTAAAGAAATAGTCCTAGCTAAAAGCAACAATGAGGTATCGGTGGTTAAACTATCCTTGCCAGAAGTTAAAGCTACAGCAAGAATAATTCCTAAAACAAAAAGCTCTAGTATAAAATCTTCGCTGAATCCTGACTTAAATTTTGAAAACTTTGTTGAAGGAAAATCTAACCAGCTTGCAAAAGCAGCTTGTTCATCAGTGGTAACAGAGCTTGGACAATATAACCCCCTTTATATATATGGTGGGGTGGGGTTAGGTAAGACTCATTTGCTACACTCAATAGGAAATGAAATTCTCAAGCAAGACAAAAAAAAGAAGGTTGTTTATTTACACTCAGAAAAGTTTGTTCAAAACATGGTTACCGCATTAAGGACTAATAAAATAGAAGAGTTTAAAGATTTTTATAGGTCTGTTGACGCTTTGCTGTTAGATGATATTCAATTTTTTGCGAACAAAGAGAGGTCACAGGAGGAGTTTTTCCATACTTTCAACACGTTGTTTGAATATAAGAAACAGGTTGTCCTAACATCTGATAAATACCCTAAAGAGATAGCTGGTTTAGAGGAAAGGATTAAATCTAGATTGGTGTGGGGAATGAGTGTAACAATAGATCCCCCAGACTTAGAAACACGCGTGGCTATTTTACATGGTAAGGCAGAAGCTGTGAACCAAAAAATTCCAGATGATGTTGCTTATTATTTGGCAAAAAACGTATATTCAAATGTGAGAGAGTTAGAGGGGAGTTTAAGACGGGTTTTAGCTACAGCGCATTTTAAGCGAATACCGGTTACCTTGGCTTTTACAAAAGAAACCTTAAAAGACCTAATATCATTACAAGAAAGGCTTATGACTATAGAGCAAATACAGAAAACAGTGGCAACTTATTATAACGTGAGGGTTTCAGACTTATTGTCTGCAAAAAGAGATAGAAAGATTACGCTCCCAAGACACATTGCTATGTCTATCGCAAAACAACTAACCAGCCACAGCCTCCCAACCATAGGGGACGCTTTCGGTGGAAGAGACCATACAACTGTTCTCCACGCTTGCAAAAAAATAAAAGCCTTAAGGTTAACCTCGGCATCGTTAGACCAAGATTGTCAAAACATATTACACACGTTAAATAATTAACTGTTAGTAAACCCTGGAAAAGAAATTAATAACTTATAGTCCACAAGTTATACAGGATTTAATCAACCTGTAAAAACACCCCACTAACCACTACTCACAAATTAAACAACAACAGCTTTAACTTTCAAGGAAAATTATCAAAACATAATAATAAAAATAATATATAATTTTAAATATGATTATATCCATACAGCGTGAAAAACTAATTGACCCGTTAAAACAAATGGTGGGTGTTTCTGAGAAAAAGCAAACTATGCCTATATTAGGCAATGTTCTTCTTAGAAGTAAAGAAGGATCGCTTTTACTTGTTTCTAGCGATTTAGAGGTTGAGGTTTCCACGTCTATCCCCTATGAAACAGAGGGTGGTATTAACACAACCTTACCTGCTCGGAAATTTCTTGATATTCTTAAATCTCTGCCGGGTTCTGATCTAGTGAACATAGAGGTCGGTGAAACTAAGGCGACGATTAAGTCTGGAAGAAGTAAGTTTACTCTTGCGACGATTCCAGGTTCTGAATTCCCCTACAAAGAAGAGGTTAATGAATTTAAATTTAGTGTGTTAGCGGCAGACCTTGATAACCTTATCGGTCAAACAGGTTTTTCAATGGCGACACAGGACGCGAGGCATTTTCTAAACGGTATGTTTTTAGAAGTGTCAAAAAACAAACTAACTGTTGTTGCTACTGATGGGCACAGACTGTCAATGTCTTCAGCTAAAACGGAAAACCCCATCGATGAACCAGTGAGTTGTATAGTGCCAAGAAAATGCATTATTGAAATTAAACGTATTTTAACAACATTTAAAGACAATAAAGAGAATTTAGTAGAATTTATGGTTACAAACCGCGAAATAGTTATTAAAATTGATGGGTTTATTGTTAAAAGTAAACTAATCGAAGGGAACTACCCAGACTATAAAAAAGTGTTTCCTGAATCACTTCCCCATAAACTCACCACCGACAAACAAGACCTAAAAGCAGCACTTCAAAGAATGTCTATTCTTTCCAATGAGCAATTTAAGGGGGTTAAGCTGTCCCTTAACAAATCAGACATAAAACTGTCAACAAACAACCCTTCTTTAGAAGAGGGTGAAGACAACATACCTTGTGAGTACTCGGGTGAGAGCTTTGATATTGGCTTTAACTTAAGTTACTTACTTGAGGTTATTGATGTGATCTCTTCTGATAATATTGAAATACAACTCAACAACGCTGACTCTGGGTGCTTAATATCATCTAAAGATGAAGCCGCTATGAATAAATATATTATTATGCCAATGCGGGTTTAGTTTGTACATTAAACAATACTCTGCCTCTAAACTAAGGAGTATTAATCTTGCAACCCTTTTCCCATCAAGGTATGTCAATATAATTGTTGGCAACAACAACGCCGGAAAAACTTCTTTAATTGAAGGTATATATTATTGCTCTGCTCTTAAGAGTTTTAAGGCAGTACAAACCGAAACATTAATACAAAAGAACGAAAATTCTTTTAAACTTCTTTTAAAAGCTGTTAAATGTGGTGATAATTTAGATATATACACTGAAAAGTCCTTAAGTTCTCCTAAAATAGTTAAAGTGAACGAGAAAAAGGTAACAACTAAAACCTTACTCTTAACTTTGCCGTGTATTGCCCTCTCGTTTGGCATTGAAAATATAATTATACAGTCGTCAGAGCAAAGAAGAGGGTTTCTTGACTGGGGGTCGTTCCACGTGGAACCTAAACACTTAACTAACTTTAAAAACTTTACTAGATCTTTAAAACAACGAAACAGCCTACTTAAAAAATCTGACACAATTAATATTGATTATTGGACTAAAGAGGTGTTTAAGCATGGGCTTCTTGTACACGAACAAAGAAATGAATATTTTATTGACCTTAATAGGGAGTTTATAAACTACACGGATAAATTAATAAATTTTGACAAAAGTGCTTATGACGACATTAAAAACACCACAATTGATTATTACAAAGGTTGGGACAAAGGGGTTGGGTTAGACGAAGCCTTAATAAACAGTCTAAACAAAGACAAGGCTATAAAACATACAAGCGTTGGACCCCACAGGGGAGACCTTTTGTTTAGCGTTAATGGGACAGACTTAAAAAACATATCTTCCATGTCTACACAAATTATAATTAGTTTATTATTGGTATTAAGCCAGGCAGAGGTGTTTCACGTGAAACACGGGTTCAGACCAGTAATACTAATAGATGATTTATTTTTTGGAATAGATGATAAGAACCTAAGGCTTGTGATAAACTTACTAGTAGGCTCAAAAGCACAGTGTTTTATTACAGCGCCAGACCTATATAAAGAAAAGATAAAAAGCCTTGGCAGAACAGCTAACGAGGTTAAAATGTATGAGTTTATAGATGGAGAAATACAAGAGGGAATTTAATGACAGATAAAACATATGACTCATCCAATATAAAAGTCCTAAAAGGACTTGAAGCAGTACAAAAAAGACCCGGCATGTATATCGGTGATACAGATGATGGTAGTGGCCTGCACCAGATGATATTTGAGGTTATGGATAATTCAATAGACGAGGCGCTAGCCGGTCACTGTGATACTGTTGACATTACAATACACGAGGACCAGTCCGTTACCGTAATAGACAATGGAAGAGGGATACCTGTTGACATGCACCCGGGTGAAAAAAAATCAGCAGCAGAAGTTATTCTTACGGTGTTGCATGCTGGTGGTAAATTTGATGACGACTCATATAAAGTATCTGGAGGCCTCCATGGAGTTGGGGTGTCAGTTGTGAACGCGTTGTCAGAAACTCTGGAACTAACGGTTTACAAAGGCGGTAAAATTTATAGCCAAGAGTATAAAGATAGCAAGCCTGTAGAAGCCCTAAAGGTCACAGGAGACACCGAGCTCAAAGGAACAAAAATTTCATTTAAACCCAGCAAGAAATATTTTACTCTCACAAAATATAATACTGATACGTTAAGGAGAAGGTTCAAGGAATTAGCTTTTCTAAATAGCGGTATAACAATAAAATTTACTGATGAAGCAAAATCAGTAAAAGATGAATTTAAGTATGACGGGGGTATTGTTGAATACATAAAAGAATTAACTAGAAAAAAAACATTAATACAAAATGAAATTATTTACTTCAAAAGTGAATCAAAAAATATTGCAGTTGAAATGGCAATGTTATGGAGCACTGCATACAATGAAGAAGTTTTGTGTTTTACAAACAATATCCCTCAAAAAGACGGAGGAACACACTTGTCTGGCTTTAAGGCGTCACTCACTAAAACTATAAACAGTGTATTTGATAAACAGCCTGGCACTAAAAAAGATAAAATTGATCTTACGGGAGAAGATGCGAGAGAAGGTATCACGGCAATTATATCTGTTAAAATGTCTGACCCTAAATTTTCATCACAAACAAAAGATAAGCTAGTTTCATCAGAAGTTAAGGGGATAGTTGAGTCTAGTCTAAACAGAAAACTTCATGAGTTTTTTGAGGAGAACCCCAAAGAGCTTAAAGCTATTATTGCAAAAGTATTCCAAGCAGCTAAAGCAAGAGAAGAAGCAAGAAAAGCAAAAGACCTAATTAGGCGCAAAGACCCGTTAAGCATAGGCAATCTTCCTGGCAAGCTTGCTGACTGTCAAGAGAAAGACCCTACAAAAACTGAGCTATTTATCGTTGAGGGTGATTCAGCTGGAGGATCTGCTAAACAAGCGAGGGACAGGAAAACCCAGGCAATTTTACCCCTTAAGGGAAAAATACTAAATACTCAGCGAGCACAAGACCACAAGGTTCTCTCTTCTTCTGAAATTGCTACTTTAATCACGGCCTTAGGCTGTGGGTTTGGAGACGATGTTGATTTAGATAATTTACGTTACGGTAAAATTATTATTATGACCGATGCAGATGTTGATGGTGCACACATAAGAACTCTATTACTCACACTGTTTGAAACTAAAATGAAGTTACTTATAGATAATGGCCATGTTTTTATTGCTCAGCCACCACTATATAAAATGAAAAAAGGTAAATCAGAAAAATATCTTAAGGATGATTCTGAGCTTGCAAGTTTTATTAATAATGACATCTCTAATACATATAAATTATTTATTGATAGCAAGGAAGTAACCCAAGAAAACACTCTTGAGCTTCTAAATACTTATTCCACCATGAGTGATATTTTAGGACAGTTTTCTTCTAAAAGGGATAAATATATATTACATAATCTTGCCTTTTTTGAAACACTATCTGCAGATACCTTAAAATCTTTTAAAGCATTAACCTCTTGGTGTAAATCATTTACACAACACATTAATGAAAATACTCCTATTAATTTATCGTTTGCGCTTACTCCGTCAGAAAATGTATCTGAAGATAAAATTTATTCTATTAACATTACTAAAACAACGAATGGTGTTGTTACATCTCAAGACCCGTTAAGTAAACACTTCTTTAGCTCTGACTCTTATACTGACCTAGTTTCCTTAAAGTTTGGAATCTATACAAGATCTGTGTTTACCTATACTGATAAAAATGATGGCCCTGAATCTAGCCCTTCTAATTTAACAGATTGTTTTAACGCATTAATTGCTGCCTCAAAAGGATCAATTACACTTCAGCGTTACAAAGGTCTTGGGGAAATGAATCCTAACCAACTTGAAGAGACAACTATGAATGTTAAAAGTAGAACTTTGTTAAAAGTTTTACCTTTAGAAGACGGCAATCAGGTTGTAGTGGAGCTTATGGGTGATGATGTTGAAATGAGAAAACAATTTATCAAACAAAAATATTCTTCTGTTAAAAATCTAGACATATGATCGTTGTTACGTGGAATGTAAATTCTATTAAAGTTCGGCTGCATGCGGTATTGCAATACTTGTCAGAAGAAAACCCCGATGTACTTGTTCTCCAAGAAACAAAAAGCATTGATGAAAATTTTCCAGTATCAGCTTTTTCTGACATTGGTTACCATGTTATTTTCTGTGGCCAAAAAACATATAATGGAGTTGCTATTATTTCTAAAGACGAGCCTCAAGACGTCCATATTAACCCTGTGTCTACAGATGAAAATGAAATGAGATCAATTTCAGCAATTTATAATGGAATAAGAATTGTTAATCTCTATGTTGTAAATGGGCAAAATGTTGGAACTCCAAAATATGAATATAAACTTAAATGGTTAAACAAATTAATTTCTTATACAAAAAAAGAGTTAGAAAAAAGTAACGACCTTATACTTTTAGGTGATTTTAATATTGCTCCTACAGACAATGATGTTTTTGATGTTGAGATAACTCATGATGAAATACTTTGTTCACCTAAAGAAAGAGAATTGCTTACCAAACTTCTTTCCATGGGCTTGCATGACCTCTTTAATGATTATGATTACCCTTCTCAAACCTTTACATGGTGGGATTATCGAGGTGGTGCATTTCAGAGAAATATTGGTTATAGAATTGACCTTGTACTTGGATCAAAGTCTATAAAAAAACGATGTTCAGAGTATTTTATTGACAAGAAAACCCGTCATAAGTCATGGTGCCTTGCTGAACCTAGAACGTCTGACCACGTTCCCGTCAGAGTTTTATTAGATTAATTTTTTAATGGTAGTTTGAAATTCTCTTTGTTATGATGAGAGAACATTAGGAGACATACCATGAAATCAATTATGGTCATTAATTCAAAAGGCGGTTCTGGCAAGACTACAGTATCTGTTAATCTAGCTGCATATTGTGCTCAATTTGGCTTTAAAACAACATTAGTTGACCTTGACCCTCAAGAGTCTAGTACACAGTGGTTAGAAGCCAGACCTTTTTCTAAAGCAAAAATAAACGGAACAAAAAATTTTAACAAACCTCTTAAAAAAGAGAAGAAATCTGTTGTAATTTATGATGTGCCTGCAGCAATATATGGGTCGAGACTAGACACGTATGTTAAAAAAGCTAATATGATTATCGTGCCTGTGCTTCCTTCGCCTATAGACATGAAGGCTGCAAAAGTTTTTATTCAACATCTTAGATCCATGGGGCCTGTTATTAGAAATCAAATAAAAGTAGGGTTAGTGGCTAATCGTTGTAGAGCGAACACAAATATATTTTTAGAACTAGATACTTATTTATTGAAAGAGAAGGGTATGAAATATATTACTGCTTTTCGAGACAATACGAATTATATAAAATCTGCAAGCACGGGGCTGGGTATTTTTGAAATGGGTGCAAGCGCTACTGCGCAAGATCGCGAAGAATGGAAGCCATTAATTAAATGGTTAGAGCTAACTTCTTAAGCATTTTTTTATTCCTATACGTGCATCTTTGTATGTAATGCAACCATAAAATATTTTTTTCATCTTTTCAACGTTAAGAATTCGTGATTCTTTTAAGAAACTCAGTCTTTTTTCTGAATATGTTTGCAATGCCTGCTCAAACGTAATGTATTCTGGCAACTTAATATTAATGGCTTCATAAACATGCTCATAGTATGTTGTAGTCTTGATTGGATTCCCGTCACTTACGTTAATTATTTCTATCTTATTTTCCAAAGCTATTGATGCTATACATATTCTTGCAAGGTCTTCTACATGTATTATATTCGTTACCCTGCTTTCATTATTATTTACTAACGGCTCTCTTAATTTAACTCTGTCTACAGGAAGCCTCCCTTTCCCATATATACCAGGGACTCTTAAAATAATTAATTTTATATTATTCTTTTTTGAGAAGCGCATTAATTGATTTTCTGCATCAACTCTTCTTGTTGCTCTTTCAGTTATTGGCGCAACCCCCGTATTTTCATCTACTACTCTACCCTTGCAATCACCATAAACTCCACTTGTGCTTGTATATATTATTTTTTTTATTTTTAAGTTAGAAATATTTTTTATAAATTTCTTTATTCGATCATCTTTATTAGAGAAGGTGCTTGGTGGTGCCATGTAAATTACAGTGCTATTTTCTGCAAACTGCAAATCTATTTTTTCTTCATCAAAATCTCTAATAATATTCTCTATATCAGCCGGTCTATTTTTTTTAGTTCTACAAACTTCTTTTACAGCAAAATTATATTGATTTTGGAGTATAAGATTTATTATATATCCGCCCAAATAGCCACTGCCAGCTAAAATTAATTTATCCATTATTATGCTCTTTTATAATTCTAATGTATTCCGCAGCCTCTTCATTATTATTGATGAGAACTGTGTCATTTATATTCTCCATATTTACGCCTTCTACCAGTCTCATGTTTGGGACTACAAGTATATTTTTATTCTTGCTCTTAATTAATTTTAGTTTTGAGACTAAATTTTCTAAAGCTGTTTTACTTGAAATAATAAAATAATTATTCATATTTGTTTTTATTAAATCTTTTAAAGAATTTAGATTTTCTGGCTCTCTTTTATATACATCTACAACCAACACTTCATGGTTCTTTTCTTTAATCTTATCTTCAAGATAAGTTCTTCCGTCTTGGCCTTTTATAATTAAAAACTTAGATTTTATGTCAGAGTCTTGTGTAATGCGATCTAGAAGTTTTTCGCTAGAATAATTTTTTTGAGGGTAAAGGGCTTCTAAGAAGAATGTTTCTTTGATTTTTCTTGCACTATATTTTCCTAAGCAATATATTTTTATTTTATTATTTTTTCTAATCTGCTCATGAATTTCAAACGAGTAATCAATAGCATTTTTACTTTGGAATATTACATTAATCTTGTTATTTAAAATATCTATAATTTTTGCAACATCATATTTAATTGGAAATGTTTTAACTGCCATAATCTGATGGATGGTTGCTTTATTTAGCATGCAGTATTTTTGCATGTCTTCATATATTGACATTTGTGACAAAACTATCAGGTTCATTACTTTTTAAGACCTAGTAGCGCCTTAGCCCCCTGTTTAATGAATAGCTTTGCCATATAAGATCCCACGCTTCCCGAAGCTTTGTTTATATCTACGACATAAGAACTTTTGATATGTTTGTTTCCATCTAAACTTGAAACATACGCTTCAATTTTTATGCTCTCATTTTTTATTACTGCATGCGCGCCTATAGGAGACATACAGTC
>Ga0209091_10003880_pt1 | contig 11884 bp, 9 predicted proteins | sample ArcticOcean_MG_C_6_FD_187438 | JGI IMG/M metagenome (GOLD analysis project Ga0209091, IMG submission 187438) | Marine microbial communities from western Arctic Ocean - ArcticOcean_MG_CB8_128 (SPAdes) (version 2) | ecosystem: Environmental > Aquatic > Marine > Oceanic | place: Arctic Ocean...
GTGTGTGTGTGTTTATTATGAGGTGTGTAAAGTTCCGTCTTTGTAAGACCAACCGCGTGGGAGAGGACAGTTGTTGTCGAGGAGGTATTGTACACATTCGGTTTGGTCGTTCTCGTGCGCTACTCGAACGGCGTAGTTGTCCCACGGCGCTTTGGCGGTTTCGTGTAAGTACTTCAAAAAGTTTAAGTGGCCGAACGTGGCCGCAAACTCACACGCCCATTCGCTATATTTATCATACTTACGCTCAACAAGATATTCGAGTATGTGAAGATGACCACTAAAAGCCGCCCAAGCGGCGGTTCTCCAATACCAAGGCGCTTTCGCTTCTTCGTGTAAGTATTTGAGGCACTCGAGATGACCTCCTGAGGCAGCATGTGCACACGCCCTCCCATCGATAGGGCACTCATTTGCAACGCAATACTCTACCATATCCAGATTACCTTGTTCTGCGGCCGCATCAGTCGTCCTTGAATCCCACTTACACTTTTTCTCCTCTCGTATCCACTTGAGTAACTCGAGTTTATTCGTTTGAGCAACTCTCCAGCAGAAATCTGTTTCGCCGTACAAGTATCCCGACCACAACGATTTATGCTCCCACGCAAACTCCAAAGTCGATATCGACGACATCTCGCTCACTTTAAACCCCTTTCTCAAATCACCCGCGCGAGACGATCTCTTTATCAACTTTCTCGTTTCACCATTCACTCCGTACAAGAATTTAAGATCCGTCGCATTCAGTCTCGGAAGAATGTGTGTGAAACAAATATCGTCGCACTTCACGATCACATCCCACAACAACAAAGAATCTCTTTCCCCCGTCGTCCTCGTCGTCCTCGTCGCTCCAGAAGACATGATGAGACGCAACGAGAGAGAGAGACACACTCACAAAAAACAATAGCTTCTCGTGTCTTTTTTTAGAGGGACATGTGATGATTTTCTCCGAGATGAAAAAACAGCCGTTTTTTTAAATACTTTTTTTACCAGTACAGACTTTGACCCTATCTAGATGTATGTTAAAGTCAACACAAAGAAACGAGACGCTCGTCAGTGAGATTCATGGAAGAGATCTCTCGATTTATGTCGTTCTTTTGTAATTCTCGTTCGAATTGATACCTCGAGAAGTCTTCAAAGTTGGCTAAGTGAGCGAAGTGTTGTGTTTTCTGGAGCTGAACAGTTAGAAAAAAAATGGATAAACTTCCTCGTATAAACTACCTTTGCAGAGTAAACACATATATGCGGTTATCTCAGAAACGAGGACGCTTTGAAAAAGCGGCTGCGACTTTGTTTCTGCGACGAGAGAACAACAACGCTTTAGTATTCTCGTCGTCATCATCACATCGTCGTCGCGATATCAGCAGTAGTATCACCCGCGCAAACGACAAGCAACACCATCGGAATGCAATTTTTTCCCCTAACGAGAACGCTTCTTATGCTACGAGTACGACGCCTTTCGAGGAGAAGAAGACACAGCAACAGAGAGTATTAAACTACAAAAACGTCCTCCTCGTTTTAAAAGAAACCGCGCTGCTGAAATACACCTCCTTAGTCGGCGCAGATTCGTACGAAAATGTCGTCCGCTGGGACCGCCTCAAAGCGAGACACGAAACGCACGAGAAGGCGGTTTTGAAAGGTATGCGATTACTACTGTTCTTATCGCGAGTATTCTTACTATTCTTATTCTTATTACAACGACATTAACATTAACAACAGTGCAAACATTCTTGAAAAAATGGCAAGAAGAGAGCGGCGGAAAGCTTAAATACGCGCTCGCCAAGCGAGATTCGCTCTCGGAGAAGGATTTGGAAGGGGTGGATTTAGTCGTCGCGTTAGGTGGAGACGGGACGACATTGATTGCCAGTCACTGGATTTCTTCTTTGTCTTCTTCTTTGTCGTCCTTCTCCTCCTCTAGGAGCGACGGCGGCAATGCGAAATCATCATCACTCGCGAGTGATAGGCCTAAATTGATCGGGATAAACACGGACCCGGCGGTTTTAGCGCCGTGCTTAACGTTCACGAAAAAAGCCGAAGACGAGCGGCGGTCGACGGGATGGTTGTGCGCGGCAGATGCGAACGACGTGGAGGATGTGTTGAGGGAGATTTTGTTCGCGTCGTCGGAAGCGTCGAATTCACCGCGGAATAATAATAATAATAATAGTAGTAATGAATGTAGCGATAGCAACGACAACAACAACAACAACAAAGAGAGCAGTAGAAATAGCAGCGGCGTAAATAGTTTGAAACGACGTCCAATTCGTGCGAATCGTATTCGGATAAAAGTAAACGGCAAGACGTGGAAGACGATGCCGCTGGCGTTGAACGACGTGTTAATTTGCCACAACTCGCCGGCGGCGTTGTCGAGGTATTCGGTCTTGCTCGAAGAAGACGACTTGGTCAATACACCTCCAAAACACTCTGACGACGACAACGACAAAGACGGCGAAGACGGAAATAAGAAGAAAAGGTTCGAAGCGTACTACCACATCCGCTCCTCCGGCCTCCGTTTATGCACCGCGCTCGGCGCGACCGCCGCGATGAAATCCGCCGGAGGTTTCGCCATGTCCCGCGACGACGCCCGCATCCAATTCCACGACCGAGAACCGATATATTACGACCACGAACCAAAACCTCCCGGTCGCGGTCGAGGCTTTTACCAAGCGAATAAAACGACCAAGTTTCGATGGAACACGAGAGTTGGAAAAATCTACGTCGACGGCGCGCACGTGTGCCACCACATTAAAATCGGCGACGAAATCGAAGTCGAGAGCGCGATTGGCGACGAGGTGGAGATTTATTGCAGGAATTTTAGGAACATCGCTTTGACTTGACAAACCCTGACTTAGTTTAGAGAGAGAGAGAGAGAGAGAAACAGTAGTTTCAATCGAAAATCGATTCATTACATCTGTCGTATGGAAAGAGTGGAGAGAAAGAAAAACAACTGTATGCTAAACCCTACACCCTAAACAAAAATGTCTTTAGATCTCTTGAGCGCAAAAACACTTTTCATTACAAAGAGGAAGAAGAAGTTTAAGAAGAAGAAGACACAAAGATGACCTCAATACTCACGGACAACCGAGAAGCAAATAACAACAACGCGCTCGGTCTCAAACCTTTCTTCAAAGGCAAAGTGGAAGCTTTAGAAATCGCCGTACGGGATGGGACGCAAAATCTTCGACGATTGGAAGCGCAAAGAAACGAGTTAAACTCCAGAGGTTTGTGTTATTCTTTTCATCATCAATGCGCGTAACAGTCACAAAATCGTTCGTCTTTGCTGTTGTTTTTCGACGCGCATTTTATTGTTGTTGTTCTTTGTCTTCTTCTTTGTGTGTGTGTGTCTGTTTGTAAACGTCTGTTTTTGGATGGTGATGGGATGATGTTTGAAAGATCCACCAGACAGACACCAAAGGAGCGACGAGACGACATTTCGTGATGAACACCTTTTCAGAAGAACAAACACTGACCGTTTGAAAACTACTCTGTCGTTTGTTATCATGAACAGTTCGAGCGTTGAAAGAGGAACTCTCTTTGCTCCAAGAACCCGGATCGTACATCGGCGAAGTCGTGAAAGTGATGGGGAAGACGAAGGTTTTGGTGAAAGCGCATCCGGACGGGAAGTACGTGGTGGATTTCGACAGGTCCATCGATTTAGCAAAGTTGACGCCCGGTGTGAGAGTCGCGCTGAAGAACGATTCGTACGCGTTGCATTACATATTGCCGTCGATGATTGATCCTTTGGTGTCGCTGATGAAGGTGGAGAAGGTGCCGGACTCGACGTTTGATATGATTGGAGGGTTAGATCAGCAAGTGAAAGAGATTAAAGAAGTCGTGGAGTTACCGATTAAGCACCCGGAGTTGTTCGATTCGCTAGGCATCGCGCAACCGAAAGGGGTCATTTTGTACGGTCCTCCCGGGACGGGGAAAACGTTGCTCGCGAGAGCCGTCGCGCACCACACGGATTGTTGTTTTATTCGCGTCAGTGGTTCCGAATTGGTGCAGAAATATATCGGCGAAGGCGCGAGGATGGTTCGAGAACTCTTCGTCATGGCTCGTGAAAACGAACCGGCGATTTTGTTCATGGACGAAGTCGATTCTATCGGTTCGGCTCGAGGCGGCGGCGGCGGATCCGGCGGCGATTCGGAAGTTCAAAGAACCATGTTGGAACTCTTGAATCAATTAGATGGCTTCGAGGCGTCGAACAAAATCAAAGTCATCATGGCAACGAATAGATTGGACATATTAGACCCGGCGTTACTTCGCCCAGGGAGAATCGATCGTAAAATCGAGTTCCCGCATCCAACCGAAGAATCTCGCATGGACATTTTGAAAATTCACTCGAGGAAAATGAACTTAGTCAGAGGCATCGATTTGAAATCGATCGCGAGTAAAATGGGAGGGGCGTCCGGGGCGGAGAGTAAAGCGGTGTGCACGGAAGCTGGGATGTACGCGCTGAGAGAGAGGAGAGTGCACGTGACGCAGGAAGATTTCGAGATGGCGGTGAGTAAAGTGATGACCAAAGATACCGATAAAAACATCTCGATCAAGAAGCTCACTTTGTAGTAGATACATTTTGCAATAAATAAAAAAACACACGTAAAGTAGTAGTATATACCTGTATGATAAAACAACACGCATTCTCTCTCTCTCTCTCTCTCTTTTAACTTTTAACTTTTCTCTTAAACTCTCTTAAAATATTACTTCAAGACGCTTTTTTCGTACGCCTCCCATCCTGCCGATCGATACTCGCTCGCCGCTTTCGCTGGATCTTGCGCTTTATAAATACCTCTCCCGACGATGATCACGTCCGAGCCGTTGTTGCAGATTACATTCATCGGCGTGTTGTATTGTTGGCCCATGCTATCGCCGCCAACTTGTAACTGCACGCCTGGCGTCATGTTGATCAAGCCTTTAGACCATTCGACTTTCCAGGCGTTTGGGTTCGTCGCGATGAAACCCATGACAAAATCTTTGTGGTCTTTGGCCATTTGGATGGCGGCTTCGGTGTACGCGCCGTTCGCCATGGTACCTTTAGAACTCATTTCCGCGAGGAGAAGTAACCCTCTTTTCTTGGGTAAACCGACAGATTTTAACCCGTCAATGATCCCGGATCCCGGCACGATGTGCGCGTTGGTCACGTGCGACCAGTCGGCGATTTTATGCACGCCGGAGGAGTACTGCCCGACGACCGTGTTGCCGATATCGGCGAATTTACGATCTTCAAAGATGAGAAAGTCGTGCTTTTTCGCGATCGCTTGTAACTTTTCGCCGAAATCTTCCGTGAAATCCGGGTACAAATCGCAGTGCGTCTTTAACATGCAAATTTCCGGGCCTAACGTTTCCGCGAGTTCGAGCAATTCTTTCGCCGTGTCCACGTCCGCGGCAACGCACAAGTTCGACTTCTTCTTCTCCATCAAGTGGAACATATCTTTCGCGCACTGGTTGGAAGCAATCTTCGCTCTCTCCGCGTACGTTTCTCTTTTCGTCTTTTCTTCCTTCGGCTTGTCGCCTCCGGTTTGGTTCGCCGCGATGAACTGTTGCACCTCCTCCACCAACTCCTTGCTCATTTTCCCTTCCTTCTCTAAAACTTTCAACACTCTGCTCAACGGCAACACCGCGTGCAATTTCAACCCGTTCTTCTTCAACGTCTGCTCCCCACCTTGCTCTCGATCGATCAAAACCACCACGTCCGTCGTCTTCAACCCGACGTGTTGCAACGGATGCACCGTCTCCATCACCGACATCCCGCTCGTCACTAAATCCTCAACCAATAAACACGTCTGCCCTTTTTCAAACGCACCCTCGATCGCCTTCTTCGTCCCGTAATCTTTCACCTCTTTCCTTCGCATCAGCATCGGACAATCGTGGTTCAAAGACATGCACGTAGCAATCGGAAGCGCCGTGTATGGAACCCCGCACATGTTGTCAAACTTCGCTCCATTATTCGATAAAACGTCCCACATGCACTCCGCGACCGCGGTTAACACGTCCGGATAGGATACAATCACGCGTAAATCGATGTATATCGGCGATTGGAGGCCGGATTTTAACGTAAACGAGCCGAATTTTACCGCTTCAATCTAGATTTTTATTCATTTTTTGAGAGAAAATTTTTGTCAATTTTGAACCTTTTTTTTGGTCTGTCGTTTGGGGAAAAAGCAGAGAAAAGAGAGCAAAAGAGACGAACAAACAGAGACTAAACCCGCCAGCCGGCTGCTGCTGCTTTTTCTGCTTTTTCTGCGCTTCCTGTTCGAGAAGACGCGAATAACACCGACGATCTTCGAGAGACAACACCGCGTTTGCTCGAGAAGACGGAGAGAGGTGTTTTAAACACCAAAAGACACAGACGACTTATGGGGAAAAATCTTTCAAAATGTTTGAAAATTCGAATACTACGGACGGGTTTAATAAAACAAGATGATCGAGAGAGTAAGTACCTCATGTAATCGCAAAACCAACGCGTCGATGCGTTCGTCCATCGTTTTATTGTTTTTATCGTTGCCAGTACTCGAAGGGACGCACGAGCGGGTCATTTTGTTATTCGAGTTCCCCATTATCGAGTTTGTGTGGTGATTATTTTTCTGCGGTTTTGTGTGCCTGTTGTTTCTCTTCTGTAGTATTTTCTGTGTGCGTTTTATGCGCGGGGCGTGTTATTACATTAAGTTTTATTCTGATTCTGATTCTGGTACGTATAACTCTCCATCTTCGTACGACCAGCCTTCTGGGAGAGGACAGTTATTGTCGAGGAGGTATTGTACACACTCGGTGTGGTTGTTCTCGTGCGCTCTTCGTACCGCCATATAGTCCCACGGCGCTTTGGCGGTTTCGTGTAAGTACTTCAAACAGTCTAAATGGCCGTTCTCGGCCGCATTCGAACACGCCCATTCGCTATATTCATCAAACTCGCGCTCAACAAGATATTCGAGTATGTGGAGATGACCATTTTCAGCCGCCCAATTGGCACTTATACAATTCCAAGGCGCTTTGACTTTTTCGCGTAAGTATTTGAGTATCTCGAGATGACCGCCATCGGCAGCCCATGCACACGCCCTATCATTGATAGGACACTTATTTGCAACGCAATACTTTACCATTTCCAGATTACCTTGACGTGCGGCCGCATCAATCGTCTGTCTATCCCACTCACACTCTTTCTCCTCTCGCGCCCACTTGAGCAACTCGAGTTTATTCGTTCGAGCAACTTCACGGCAGAAATATGTTTCGTCGTACAAGTATCCCGACCACAACGATTTATTCTCCCACACAAACTCCAAAGTCGATATCGACGACATCTCGCTCACTTTAAACCACTTTTTCAAATCACCCGCGCGAGTTGATCTCTTTATCAACTTTCTCGTTTCACTATTCACCTCGTACAAGAATTTCACATCATTCGCGTTCAATCTCGGCAGAACGTGCTTCTCCACGATGTCTCTGCATTCGCCGCCGTCCAACAAAGCGGTTTCCCTGAACAATCGCCACAGCATCATCGGTTTCCTCTCGAGCTCGAGCAGGACCTTCTCGAACTCTTTTCTCGCGTTTTCTAAACGCTCGTTCTCCTCTTCTGTCCTGTAGTCAGAACAACATAATTCGGAATTTTGCATCATCATCATCTAAATTATCTTCTTCTTAATCAAATGTATACGTTTTGAATGCCATCATCACAAAAGAAATCGCCGCAAAACGCGTTTTAAAGAGAGAGATTGAGTGTGTGTGTGTGTCGCGTTTTTACGCGCAACAACAACAACAACTACTTAAAGCTGTCCAAAATTGTATCGATTTTTCTCCCCAAATTGGCCAGCGTTTGATAAAAATTTAGGGTGTACAGCTAAATCCCGCAAAAATTTTATCTAAAACGCGCGCGCGCCGAAAACCGCCACACTTCCCCCATACGCGAATACCAAAACGATGTCGTTCTCATTACACTGCTCGACTTCAACCCAATCCTCGAGAGTCTCGACGTCCTCTTTGACGTCCAACACGAATAAGAGAGTTGTTCAGAGAAAGGCGTTTAGCGTTCGCGCTGCCGATGCCGGTACGTGTTCTTTTTTTTCCCTTTATAACGCGCGCGCGCCGCATCATGATGATGAAGATAGATGCGACCAAAGACGCTTCGAAATCTCGTCAAACATACATCCACCAAATGTTTCTGCGCGAGATTTTATCGTTTTATCGGTCTTTCTGTGCTGCTTTATCATCGAGCAGCGCTCTTGGTTGCGTCGGGTAGAATTCCTCCGTGAAAACCTGAAAGGAGGATAAAGAGGGCTGCTCTTGCTTGTGTAGTAGAAAATACGCGCGAGACGAGTTCTCTCTTCAAAGAGTGGCTCTCTTTTCTTTGTTCCCCAGTGTGACGCGCGATGATGACGTTTTTTATTACTACACATCTCTTTTGTGTTGGCTGACTTATATTGTTCCTTCTCTCTCTCTCTCTCGTTTACGTCAACAACAATTCACAGCCGCCGCGCCGGTCGCCGCGTCAAAGATTAGAATCCGCTTAAAATCCTTCGAAACGACGCACATGCAAGCCGCGTGCGACAAAATCATAGAAGCTGCGACGGCTACGGAAGCGCGAATCAAAGGTCCGATCCCGTTGCCGACGAAGAGACGCATTTTTTGCGTTTTACGTTCGCCGCACGTGAACAAGGATTCGCGAGAGCACTTTGAAACGAGAACGCACAACAGAGTGATTGACGTGTACGAGCCGACCGCGCAAACGATTGACGCGTTGATGGGGTTAGAGTTACCAGCGGGGGTTGACATTCGCGTGAAATTGTAGAGTGTTTTTTTGTTTAACACCACCACGTTGTTGTTTTGTTCGTAGTATACGTGCGTACACATTTTAGCTGATTTTTATATATACGTAGTAGAAAAAACTTTCTTATTATCAAATTAATGGTACAACCGAGTACAATCCACGCGCGTTTATAGGCGGACGACGACGTATGCTGTGAGATGTATATGCGACGTATACGACCCCGACGACGTTTTTTTTCAATGGAAATCTTCCTCCATTTCCATGTACTCGTCCACGCTCATCGCTTTGCTCATTCTATTATTATTATTATCTGCTGCTGGTAATGGTGGTTGTCTATTTTCCTCGTTTTCCTCGTCGCCGCCTTTTCGTACCTCGTAATTGTTACTCCCGAACGAACCTCCGCCCGATGACGGGGTCTCTCTCGCTTTCTCTACGATTCTCGTCAGCAACTCTCTATCCATGGGTTCAAATTTTGTAGCGTGCGAGGATGAACTCACATCATCGTTTTCAAACAACTCGCTCGGTAAATTCACGTTGAACCACTCGTCTTTTTTGATATCCTCCATGGTAAAGCGTTTCGCGACGTCGACCTGGAATATGCCGGCTAACAGTTCTCTGCACTTTTCCGACAAGGCGACTTTCGACGGGAATCCGTACTCGCCGTTTAATATCCTCTTCACGGTTTTTCGAAAATTCTTCGGGTCTGTCTTATCTTCGAACGGATATCGTCCGCACAACATGACGTACAGAGTGACACCGCACGACCACACGTCCGCGGCTCTCCCGTCGTATTGACCTTGTCGTTTGAAAACTTCGGGCGCGATATACGCCGGCGTCCCGACTGCCGATTTCGGCGCCGAATCAATCAGAGAGTGTTTCGAGTACCCAAAATCGCAAATCTTTAACCTCGGAGCACCACCATTTATCACGTTACTATTATTATTATTCGTATGACTGTTATCGATCAACGCGTTTTCCAATTTCAAATCTCTGTGCGCCACGCCTTTGCTGTGACAATAATCCACGCCGGATATTAACTGTTGAAAGAAATACCGCGCCTCGTCTTCTTGCATCCTACCGTTCGTTAACACCCGATCGAACAACTCCCCACCGCTCGCGTATTCCATCACGATGGCTAAATCCGTCGGCGTTAACAAAACTTCGATGAACCGCACGATGTTCGGATGGTTCAATATCGCGTGGTTATGGATTTCCCTGTAAATGTCGTCGTTGTTATCGTTTGCGCCGAAACAAAGCGAGAAACGCGTTGAATAATAATAGAATAGAAGCAATAGGTCAGCAATGAAAACAGGCGTCAAAAGGTCTCGCTGGAAAGAGCGAAACGAGTTTGTCTTTAAATTCTCTCGAATAGAGCGAATACGAGTCGAATACATCTCAAATCGAGCGCATTAAATAAAGCGCATCCTGTTCTCTCATCACACAAACAAACAACTCACTCGGAGAAAGAAAGATTCGATCTTCAAAAACCAAATCAAAAAGAGAACAACAACAACACAACACTACATCATTACCTCACCACGTTCTCGTCTAACTTTTTCCCTCTCGGTATGTATTTAATCGCCACTTTCTTTCCCGTTTTTGTTTCGAACATCAAGCGCGCTTGGCCGAAATTCCCGGTCCCGAGTGGGGGATGATTTAACACCGGATGGTACTTTTTATCGTGCAATGTCTCGTCCATTTTTATACGTATATATCGTATTCAGCGCAGCCGAAAGCTGAAAAGACGAACGTAATACAGACTGCTCTGCCTTCTTCTGATGCTGCTTTTAAAATTCCTCTCTCTTTACTCTCTCTCTCTCGAATATACGCGCGTTAATATGCCTCTCTCTTACTAATGAGGACCTCTTCTTTTCCCCCTATTCGTCCTTTAGTTTGAATTTTTTCTCAAAAATACGAGTACTTGACAGTATAATATAAATCATACGTCTAAAGAGTAGAGTGAGACATACAGACACTTATACAGTAAGAACGAGAGACGTAGACGTGTGCGTTCTAAAGAGTAGAGAGTAAGAAATACCGTATGCCTCTCTCTCAATGATGAGGACCTCTTCTTTTCCCCCTATTTCTTTCTACTAAAGAGGAGTCCTTTTTTTTTTGAATTTTTTTGTGGGGATGACGACGGTACATTTTGAGAAGAAAAAAAGATATGCGATAATGCTCTCTCTGTGTGTGTGTTATTACAAGAAGTTATTCTTCTGATTCTGATTCTGATTCTGGCACGTGTAACTCCTCGTGCTCGTATCGCCAACCTTCTGGTAGAGGACAGTTGTTGTCGAGGAGGTATTGTACACATTCGGGGTGGTCGTTCTCGTGCGCTTCTCGTACGGCGTCGGCGTCCCAAGGCGCTTTGGCGGTTTTGTGCAAGTACTTCAAACAGTCTAAGTGGCCGTAATTGGCCGCAAACTGACACGCAAACACGTCGTATTGATCATACTCACGCTCAACAAGATATTCAAGTATGTGAAGATGACCATTTTGAGCCGCCCCATCGGCAGTCCTAAAATCCCAAGGCGCTTTCGCTTCTTCGCGTAAGTATTTGAGTACCTCGAGATTACCGCTTTCGGCAGCACGTGCACACGCTCTCTCATCGATAGGACACTCATTTGCAGCGCAATACTTTACCATTTCCAGATTACCTTGACGTGCGGCCGCATTAATCGTGCAGAAATCCCACTTACACTTTTTCTCCTCTCGCGCCCACTTGAGCAACTCGAGTTTATTCGTCCAAGCAACTTTTCGGCAGAAATATGTTTTAGGCTCCGGGTTCCACCATCTCGGCCACAACGATTTATTCTCCCACGCAAACTCCAAAGTCGATATCGACGACATCTCCATGACTTTAAACCCCCATTTCAAATCCCTCGCGCGAGACGATCTCTTCACCAACTTTCTCGTCTCTGTATTCACCTCGTACAAGAATTTGATATCAGTTTGATTCAATCTCGGGAGAATATGAGTGAAAGTTATATCGTCGTTGTTGACGATCAAATCCCACAAACCTCTTTCCTTTGCACTTGTCTCTCGGTTTGCATCATCATCCGTCTCCTCCATCTTCGACGAGAGCGTCTTGTGTAGACAGAGAGTGATTATTGTTAAATGAAGCGCGAAAGAAACGAG
>Ga0209091_10003881_pt1 | contig 11883 bp, 13 predicted proteins | sample ArcticOcean_MG_C_6_FD_187438 | JGI IMG/M metagenome (GOLD analysis project Ga0209091, IMG submission 187438) | Marine microbial communities from western Arctic Ocean - ArcticOcean_MG_CB8_128 (SPAdes) (version 2) | ecosystem: Environmental > Aquatic > Marine > Oceanic | place: Arctic Ocean...
GCATCATTTGTGTGTCGTTGTTTTTCAACACTCAAATGTTAACTTCCTTTTAATCCTTTACTTTGACACGGCTTTTGCGTTTGTTCACCAGGACATCCAACGTCGATTGTAGTTTTGTAATTGTGCTTTTTAGCATGCAATTTTCGGCAAGTAGTTCCGAAACTTTTGATTCAAGTGACATCGTTCTGATACGCAAATCGTCGCGCCATTGTTTCAATTCATTTTGAAGTTGTCGTTCGTGCTTCGCTTTTGCTTTATATCGTTTATCGTAAAATGCGAAGGCCGCACCCGACCCCATGATCGTTATTGCGGTTATTAATAGCGGCTCAAGATCAATCATTTTTGTTTTTGCGTTTTTCTTTTGCGATCATTATGCGTTCCACGACTGACGGTTTTTCGTCATTCTCTAACAATGCCAGGCACAAAGGCAAGACGGCCACAAAGCAAAGACAAACATTCATCCAGGTGACGCCATTTGCGACGATGTCATTGCACGCCGTGACTGCTATCAATGCGCCGATCGTTCGTTTCGCGCTCCATCTTAGACGTTTGTCTTTAAGTAGTTCGGTAAGATCTAATTTTCCAAGTAGTGAAATAAGTATTTTGTTTAACATGGCATTGAATCGTCAAAGCGTTGATCTTGCCACCATTCCGCGACATCGAAATTCGGACACGTTTTCATATCGGTGACATCGTTGTGACCTATTAATTCCAATTGTCCAAGCACGACGGCAAGCGAATCGATCAACACGAAGATCGCGTCGGTTTGTTCGATTGACATAGTGTTGACGGCGTTTCCGTACTTATCTATTCCGCCGGCATACGCGATGCCGATTGAATGTTTATTGAAACCGCGTGCATGTGCGCCGACCATGTCGATCGGTCGTCCGCGTTCGATTGTTCCATCTAATCGGATCAGGAAATGATATCCTTCGCGTTTGAATCCACGCGCTTGATGCCATATTCGAATGTCATCAATCGTGACATCGTGATCGTCTTTTGTTGCGGTGCAATGTAGTATTAAGGTCGTAATCTTTCGCATATTATAGGCTTGCAAGTGTTATCGTCGCTCCATATATACGTGTAACAACTGACGCCGGTGAAACTTTTATCACAACTGTTCCGTCAGTTGTATGTGCTGATACATCGGTTATGTCGATTGTCGCGTTAAAATTTCCGGTTCCTTTGGATGTGATTGCGCCGGTCGTGTGATTGAATTCGAACACTTCGACGGCGGATGTCGTTGATACCGTTGCGTAAACGATCACATCCGTAGCCTTGTAACCTTTAGAAATATTAACAAAGGCAAACAGTTCGGTACTTGATGCCGGCATTCCTACTGACAAACTTCCACTTACATCATCTTCGATGAATAATGGAGCGCGTGCATAGTCGTCATTCATGTGGAATTCCGACGGCATGACTTTGATATATAACGCTTCACGCGCCGAATCAACGGCCAAAACATCCGCAATGTCCGACGTGTTTGTTGCAATGTCCGACGCGTTTGTTGCTATGCTTGTGACATTCGTTGAAATGTCCGCCGTGTTTGTTGCTATGCTTGTGACATTCGTTGTGATGTCCGTTGCGTTTGTTGCTATGCTTGTGACATTCGTTGTGATGTCCGTTGCGTTTGTTGCTATGCTTGTGACATTCGTTGTGATGTCCGTTGCGTTTGTTGATATGGACGTTGAATTTGCGCCAAGTCCGGCCGTATTTGTTCCAATATCATGCGAATTCGCTCCGATCGATGTTGAATGTGCCGCGATCGATGTTGTGTTCGCTGTTGATACAATTATATTATCCTTAACACTTTGATCGATTTGTGTTATTTTGTGTTGTTTAATTCCGGAAAGCGAATGCCCTTGAAAAGTTTGATCGAATTCATCCGATGATAAAAAGCCCGAACTTGTTGACGTATCTGCAAGTGTGTTGTAATATACCGGAACGATTCCAGTTTGAATGAATGCTAGGAATCCGTTGAAATCTATTGTCGCCGGTGACGCCGTCCACACCAACGAAGTCGGAATGAATTGCGGCGTGCCATCTTCGTCATCGAAACGAAATGAGTTATTAAACGTCGGCATATATACGTTGTCATTTAAAGAGTACGAAGTACCGGCGTTTTGTCTTCCAAAGGCCAAAGAACAACGACGCGTCCGCAAAGATGTTCCGCGTTCTTGCAAGCATTCAAGCGCGTTCAATTCATGGATATTTTTCACCGCCGTCGGATTCGATTTTGACGACCACACTTCACCGCTTGCGGAATAGTTTCCAGGATTGTCAGAGTCTTCGACCGACATAATACCTAACCACGCATTATTGATTTGATTTCCTAATACTGACGACGATGCAATCATCGACGCCGAATTTGCGCTTTGTGTTGCGGAATAACTTGCATCGTTTTCCGCGTTTGGTGCGCCGGTATTCAAGTGTAATGAATCAAATCGAACCATCGCACCGCGCGAATGTTCGTTAAAATCGCTCAAATTAAAAATCGAAGATTCGTCATCCGTTATTTGATTTCCGCCGGCTTCATAAAGTTTCATTGCATACGACATCGATGATCCGGTATGCGTTCCAACCGGCAAAGGCGGCAACGTCCAAGAAAGATCGAATTCCGTCAATGGATTATTTGTTCCGCCGGACCCCAAAAATCCGGCATTGTAGTGAAATTCGTCGGATGAATTTCCGTTCATGGTGATATTGAATCCGCCAATATATTCCACTTCGGAAACAATTGCGACCGGCGGATATGGATTGCAAAGGTGATTCGGAACGACGATGAAATATGATGATGCGACAGTCGTCCATTCGACATCGCCATCACGAACGATACTTCGATATGTAATATCTGACGCTAAATTTCTTTGTATGTTAACGGTTCCGGATAAATTCGCAACGTTTCCCTTTAAATAATAATTGCCGATTTTGAAACGAAATTCAAGCACAATCTTTGCACCAACGTGATCCGGGAAATTTGACACGGCGTTGATGTTGTCGTAGTTAACACAAGCAGAAACCGAACCGCTAAGGTGTAACGCTTGACCTTCATAACATACCGAATATGTGTTCGAATGTGTATTGAATGCATGATCAATCGTTCCGGTGTTTTTGTATATGTTCGCAAATTGATTGAATCCGCCATTGCCAAGATTTCCAAACAACGAAGATGATCCGCCATTGACATGAATCGAAGTTGCGGTTTTTATAGGATGTAAAAATGAATCATCCGCACCATTGACAATATCGAATCCATGATTATTAATATTTTGACGATGTTCGAATCCGGTTCCGAGTGCGTCATGTGCCGCGTAATCCATCCGGTACAAAGTCGGCCATCTTACAACGTCAACGCTTGAAAGAACGGCAACCATCGCCGTCGGATTTTGAAACTGAAAAGATCCATCCGCCAAAAATATCCGCGCACGCAATAAAGATGCGATTTGATCCAGGACTTCCGAACATGAAATCGATTGCGTGTCTTTAATTATTCCGCCGAATCGATCTTCATTCCGTGCGAATGAATAAAACGATTGTGATTGACATCCGGTATAAGATAATACACTTGTAAATCCTTCTAATGTTCCGGCGTCATGTGCGACCGAGTCCCATTGATATATTGTTTCAATAAAGAAAGGCGGCTGATATGTGTCGAGCGTTGACGCCGTTGATGAATTCACATTTGATGCGGAAGATCCATTTCCAAACCCCCAAAGTGACGCCGTCGGAATATGCTTCAAACATTGCGCGATGATACCTTTGAAGTTAATCCATGTATCGTATGCATTGCCGGCATCATCGAGATACGGAATTTCATTCAATAATGCCAGGCCATCGATTGCATCCAAGCGAAGGAATTTCGAAGATGTTCCAAGTTCTAAAGATACATTTTCCGGATTTATTACACCACACCATTCTAACGCCCAAACTCCAATCGGGGCCGTCGGTAAAGATCCGAAATGTGACGCCCGAAATTTAAACACCGCAATACCGAATCGATGATCCGTCGTCGAAGATAAGGCCGTGAAAAGTTTTTCGTCGTCCGCGTTTTGAATCAAGAAATCCAATGTCAAAGATGACGACACGATTGATTGATGCAAATTGTCCGGTGATCCTTCATGCGTCAAAGTGAATCCATCGGATCCACAAACGAATTCTTTCGGCGCGTCAAGTGTCCAACCGAAATCCGTTTGCGTTAGTTCGGAATCTATAATTTCGACACGATATTGCATGCCGGTCGCATCACAAAAATGTGTGACAAATCGCGCTTCCCATCCGGAATTGGATCCGCCTTGATTCGTTGTTCCTTTATAATTTGAAATTGCCATATCTATACGATTGCGCGGCGTCGTCCGCTTTGGTTATTTGCGTGCTGATTTGCAAGATATATATCACCGCCGGCAAGTCGTCCGGCCACCGACATCGAACCGCCATCGCCACCGCCGGCCATGCGAATGAATTCATCCATGCGATTGAATGGTACGATCGCTTCCGATCCGGCTTCTCCGATTAATGAAAGTGTAGGTTTGGTTACAATTCCGCCGGTTGCAAATGCCGGAATCAATCTTTCGAAAATACCTTTCGCCGCTACTGCTCCACTTGCCGCCAATATGCCACCGACGAAAGGATTTCCGCCGCTTGCTTTGATAGCATTCATAATCGCCGCCGAAACGGCTTGCGCGATTTGTGCCGCAATTATTTTCCTGACTGCTACGGCTAACGATCGCGCCAATGAATCGAATGCGCTTGCGCCACTTGCCGCCATTTCATCCATCGTTCCCGACATAGATGAAAACGCCTGATCGAATACGTTTTGCATTTTTTCGGCACGTTCCGCCATTGCATCCATCATCGCGCCCATCCTTTCGAATGCGCCGTCATCGATCTTCAATCCTTTCGTGAGATCGGCTTTCGGAATAAGTTCCGCAATTGCTTTCAAATCGGTTTTGATCGGTGCAAGCGGTTCCGGCGCACCTAATAGATCAATATCGATTCCAAGTTGTTCCGCAAGGCGTTCGATTTTTGAAAACTTCGATTCAAGTTCCGACAAATGATGTACATCAATTACGTCGCCGGCTTTCGCTTGTCTTTTGAAGTAAGAGATTTCACGCGTAAGATCTTCATACGCTTTCGAAACGCTTGCAATAGATTGCAAATCGATTTCGGAATCTAAGACTTTATCTTTTTTCTTTTTTGTTTGTTCCTGGATCTTGTCGATTTGCTTTTGTGCGGCTTCGATTTCACTTTGCAAATCACGGCGCGATCCGCGCACCGCCTTCGCCAAAAGATCCGCCCCTTCCGCCATCCAAAATGACTTGCCGCCTTGCAATGATTTGATCATGTCATCCGGTGTCATCAATGATTCAAGTTGCAAGATTGCATTTTTCAAAGTTTCATTGATTACATCGCCACCATGTGCGCCGCCGGCGGTATCTTTTGCTTTGAGAAATGCATCCAAGACTTGTCCTTCGTCAATTCCTTCGACTTCGCTTTGAAGTGCCGAAATAGTTGCGCGAAGATCCTTTAACGATTTGTCTTTGTTTGGCGTTGCGTCTTTGAGTATATCCGCGCGTGCGTTTAATGCTTTGTTTCCGGCTTCGATTTCTGCATTCAATTCCGCATTCGCATCCGTCGCGTCATCCGTCGAAGATATCCAATCGATCATGTACCCGACGACCATTCCAAGCGCGACAACAAGCGCGCCGATACCGGTTGTAATTAACGCCGTGCGGAATGCTTTCAATCCTACCGTCGCCGCCGCCGTTGCTCCGGCGAATCCGGTTTGTGCCACCGCCGCCGATCCGGTTGCAACGGCATCGGTCGCCATTGCGGCGGATTTTCTTTTCATCATTGCCACCAGGATCAAAACTTTCGATCCAAGTCCGCCAATCAATGCCATCGTCGGCCCAAGTAACGCCGCCCAAACGCCGAACATCACGACGATGTTTTGCGTAGTCGGTGACAAACGTGCGAATCCGTCCGCGACGCTTTTGATTACGGAAACCATCTTTTCAAGAAACGGCATCAAAGCGTCACCGATAACAATCGCCATGCCTTCCAATGCCGAAATCATTTCTTTAATTCCGCCTTCGGCCCCTTCGTTTACGGTATCGGCTTGCGATTGCGCCGCACCTTCCGAATCGCGTAAACTTTTGGTAAATTTTTCTATGGTCGGAATTCCATCACCTAAAACAAGTAACGCGGTTTTTGCTCGCTTTCCGACTTCGTCTTCGGCCGATGCAAGCGAAATGCCTTCCGATGCAAGTTTTTTGATTGCTTCCGAAACGCCGCCGCTTGTCGATCCAAGTTCCGAAATGATGCGCGTCAATTGAGTTCCGGCCATAGAACCGTGAAGCCCGGACTGGGCCAATGTCATTAACATGGCCGTCGTTTCTTCAAGACTTAACCCGGCCTTCGATGCAATCGGCCCGACCATTTTCATCGATTCTTGGAACCTTGAAATATCAAGCGGCGCACCGGCGAAGGATGCCGCCATGACATCCGTCACGCGTGTAGTTTCGCTTGCGTCCAATCCGAATTGTCCGATCGTCGTTGCGGCGACTTCGGCCGCCAAAGCCAAATCCGATCCGGTAGCTTGTGCCAGGTTCAACGTTGCCGCCGTTGCCGCTAAAATTTGATCCTTTCCGAATCCGGCTTTCGCATACTCTAATTGTAAAGATGCTACTTGTGCCGCCGTGAACGCCGTAGATTTCCCAAGATCTAGCGCGTTCTTTTTAAGTTCTTGAAAGTCTTTTCCGGTTGCGCCGGAAATTGCTTTCACTTTTAACATCGCCGATTGGAAATTGACGGCAAGTTTCAAAGATCCGGCACCGACGGCAAGCAATGGCAAAGTCAAATTCCTTGACAAAGATTTTCCAATACCTTGCATCTGTACGGATGCTTTTTGAAGTTTCCGTTGCGTAGTATTTAACGCTTGCGTGAGTTGTCCGGTTTTCGCTCCGAATATAATATTAAAGGCCGCGCTACTTTTTGCCATTTTTTTCCATTTGTGACGCTACCGCATCAAAGAAATTTTTGTGCGACATCGCCGGTCTTTTTGCGGTTTCTTTTCCTGGTAATTCATAAGGATAAAAGTCACCTAATTCATACGGCTTTTTACGACTTCGATTGATATTCACTAAAGTCATAAGGACATGCGAAGTGTGCATCCATGCGATACGATCGCGATGATTCAATCGATCACGCGCGGCGCACACTTCGGCAAATGTCCAAGTCCAAAAGTCATCCGGATCTATTCCGCTTTGGATGCTTTCGTTGTAGAATTCCGTCCACTTAATTTGACGGCTTTCGGATTCGTTTTCGGGGCTTCCGTCACCCCTTTCACGTTTCCCGATGACAAGATCAATGCATCACCAATTTGTTCCACGACATCCACGAAATCCATCGTTCCAACTAAGCACGCGAAATGATCGAAATCGTCGATCTGATCTTCGCGGTTTAGTAGTTGATAGTTTCGAACGCCGGCAAATAACAAATGCGGAATAACTTCGACGGCTTTCTGTTCGAAGGATTCCAGGAATTCACCAAGTTCCACACCTAAAGATTTACACGCCATGCGCAAAGCGTTAGTATTGATTAGGGCATTCCATTCATTATCTAATCCGTCCACAATTTTGATATGTCCGCGAAGTGTATTGTTTGAATTGATTATCATCGTACTTTTTTTTTAGTTATTAATCTGCATCAACGACGTTGAAAGTGAATCCACTTGCGTCAGCTACTGCCGTAATCGCTCCGTGTCCTGAAAACGTACAAGAAAACGAACCGACTTCATTTGTTCCGGCGGATTCTTCGACGCTTGTGATATACGCTTGTCCGGTATATACCGGATCCGTGATGTCACCGGTTGACCATGCTAGTGTGACTTTGGTTTTTGCAAGGAACAAAGTCATCAAAGCGGTCGAAGATCTAACTTCCGTTGTTGCCACTCCGGCGATGTTCTTTGTGTCGTATTGAATCAACGCTTCGGCCTGAATGCTCCACGTTATATCGCCCGGCAAAATTGCTTTTGCTCCGGCTTCGTCTTTTGTTGTGATGTCGATTTGCTCGAATTCCATCGATAACGATGCCGATGTACATCCGGCGATGACGTCGTATTCGCTACCGGTTTGATTTAAGAAAACGCCTAATGCGTTAGAAAGTACTTTTCCTGATGTTGCCATTTTAGAATTTTATTAATTATATATATAAAGAAAGATTTTGCCGCTGAGTTTGAAACGCGTCAAATTGTAATGTGATAGTGAAAAGATCGGAACCTTCGAAAACGTCCGACGCCCAGTTTGAAAATTGAATGTCGGCCAGGTAAACACCTTCGGCGGAATCATCGATTGATTTATTTTCGAATCCTTTGCGCAAAAGTGTCGCCATCATCCACGCGTCGCGTGCCGATTCTGCAATCGTTGTAATTTCCACTTTGTTGACGTCGGTCGAAGATCCGCCGTCCTTAGTTGGATTGATATCAATTCCGACAAGTTGGATCACCACCGCCGGCAAAGTTGCGCCGGCAATTTGTTTCATCGCGAAGATGTTTCCATTCGTCATTGTCTTGACTTTGTGGAGTTCCGGATCTTTTGTTGATGTCGCGGATTGAATAGATTTGATAAAGGCGGATATCATCGCAAGTTGTTTCGGCGTTTGTAAGATTTAATATCTTTATGAAGTGACGAAATGAATGTATTCGTGACTTGTGAACGCGTTTGTTTCCATGCGTCATCCATGTACTTGATACCCTTCGTTCCAGGATGTTGTATTTTGTGAATGCGCATCGCACGTCCGCCGGAACCATACACGACAAAACCTTTGATCGATTCTCGCAATCCTTTCCGCGTTCCTAAAATCATATTATGCTGATAGTGACGCGGCGATTGATTGCCGATTTTTTTGTTTTTTAAGCGGATAACGACATAAGGCGAAAACAATGATGACTTCCGGCCTTTGACCAAGTGAATCGATTGCGATGTTGCACCGCTTGAATTGTCGCGTTTCGATTGTTCTTTTGCTTTGCGTAGTGTTGGACGCAAAGTCTTTTTCATCGCGCCAATGATGCGACGTTCTGCGATCACATCCGTTGTGAATTCAGACAATGCGCTTTGCAATTGTTTCATTGCAATTTTGTCAAGGTTCAAAGTCAATTCCATCAGTCGCGGCGTATGGTGTGAAAACGTAATCCGACACGGCGTCCGATCTCCTCCACGCTTTGAACTTTGTAATCTTTGGAATCGTATTTTATCACATACGTGTCAACGTCCATGATATCCACGACATGCGAAACGTCAAACGTTCGCCATCGGATCGTGAATTCCGTTTTTCGAATTCCGACATCTTTTCCAAGTTCGTCGGCATGTGTTCCGACTTTGTCGAGTTTCGTTGCCCACATATCCAAACCGGATCCGGACACGCCATCGACCGCGCCCCAATGTTCACCGGCGTCGCCAGGCGAAACGGTGTTTCCGAATTTCGCAATCGTGATGCGACGATCTAACCTTCCGATATTCATTTTTCAATTTGAATGTATCGCACCGGATTCAATAAGGAATCCACGCCGATCGGAATTGATGTTGCTATACTTCCGGCGATTACGGCTTGGCGGTTTTCGTAGAAATGGCCTACCATAAACCGCACCGCCGCGATGACGGATTTCGAAACTTTCGAAGATGTATTTCCATGCACCGCAATGATTTTCATCGGTTGCAAATCATCGGCGTTTGTCGTTCCGAGATCCTTTAATTTTATTACGCCAGGCGTTCCGGATAAAACGAAATAATTCACATCTGCGGTCGCCGCAATGTAATCGCCGGCAAGCGTTCCGCGAAGTGAAACCGATGTCACGCTTTGTAGGTCGCCAAGCGGAAAGATAAAAGATGATGTACTTTTCAAATAATAAGTAACACTTCTTTGATCAAATATCTTTGAACAATAGTTTTCACAATACTCGACCGCCGAATCAATCATCGCCGTGATCAATGCATCGTCATCGCTAACATCAACGCGAAGATGATTTTTCGCGTCTGCAAGTGATAAGATGTTTGTTCCGGTAATTGCCGCCGTTGTGAAAGTATAATTCATTTTTTTTTCTTTGTTGAAATAAGGCGCGACCGAATGCCGCGCCCCATTTTCAAACCTTTTTTATCTACTCGATACCATCGGAAATTGTTGCAAATGCTTTCGGTTGACGTGCGCCAAGATCCATCCATTGATTCGCAATTACTTTCACTTCCGAAGATCCGCCCAAAGTATAAGGATCTATTAGCAAATCCACTCCTGACCATCTTGCCACCAATAAATTCGAAAAGTTTCCGAACAAAAGTTGACCGGTTCCGGCCGTTGTTGTTCCCTTCGTCACGTTTTGATTCAAGTGTGTTGACATGTACACTTTGTAACCTTGTAACATATCGTTGACCATAACCGCCGAAACGTTTGAAACCTGGATCAATGTCGCAAGTTTTTGATATATCGCCGGTGAAACGACGAACACTTCGCCGCCTGACAATCCATCTTGTGCCGCTACGTCGGTGATCATTTTGATCAACTTCGCCGCCGTCAAGGTTGTTCCATTCGTTGCCGCTTGATCGTTTACGCCGCTTGTTCCGAATATACCTTGTGGAACGCCACTTGATCCGCCACCATTGAAGGCCGCCGCATCGACTGCGTTGCGAATTGCGCGTCCAAGATCGTCCGCGATTATACGATCAACACTTGGCGATCCTTGTGTCAAAAGTTGCTTTGTGTATGTGGTATATGCTCCGACACGTTTCGGTGTTAACGAAAGTGTATCGGTTGCCATTTCCGAATTCGGTGTTGCCGCCGCTTCCGTTGCACCCCATCCGGCCGTACCGGCCGCGCTTATTCTTGGCATATCTAAATTGCCCGAAACGCCACTTATTACCGTTGCACCGAGTTCCTCAACTAATAGTCGCGGTTGTAGTGCTTCGATGAATCCTTGATGCTCCGTTGGAACGAAATCGGCTCCGTCACCGGTTCCGGCCGAAAGTAATCCAGGATCACCTAATGCACGCGCTTCGCGGTTGAACATAGACGAAGGAATCGCCACATTTCCCGAAAGTTGGATTCCACTTTGACGCGCTTCGCGTTGTGCTTCTTGATATGCTTCTGCTTCTGCGCCCGAAAGGCCGCCGGAAATTGCGCCGGAAATTGCGCGACTTAATGAAAACGATTTTTTTACGCTTTCAATTTCTTTGTCCGGTGATGCTGATGCGCCGGTGTTCGCCATGCGCGTGATATTCGCTTCGGTGTTTTCCGCGCGTTCGATTTTTCCATCGAGTTCCGCGATGTCCGCATTGAGATTGTCAACGGATTTCGATTCGTCATCCGTGAATGATCTTGATTCGAGTTCGCAAGTGCTAACCATTGAATCAAGCGTGTCGATCTTTTTCGATCGAAGTGCTTTGAATTGTATTGATTGCTTCATTTTAGTTTTTGAAGGTTTAATTTTTGCCGCGTTACTGCGACGGAATTGATAATTTTTTTCTTTTCGACTTCCGGAATTTCCTTCGTCGTTTTATCCTTTGAATTTGGCATTGTCCGAAGTGCTACTTCCGTGTCGGAATATGCCGGAAAACTTACCGGACTCACGTCGTACAATTTAGAAACGCGTTCGATTGTGCGGATATCACGGCCATCGCGATGCTCCCAGGATTCCGAATCGATACTAAAACCGAATGAAGATTGTGAAATGTCACCGCGCGAAATTGCTTCGACTAAGTCGCGCGAATATGTTTGCGATCCTGGTTTGAATGAATACTTCAATCCTTTGTCATCCGTCCACACGCGTGCGGTTCCTTGTCCTTTGTTTGATCTAGCCAAAGGAAAATTTGGATCGTGATTGAATAGAATTCGAAT
>Ga0209091_10003892_pt1 | contig 11850 bp, 2 predicted proteins | sample ArcticOcean_MG_C_6_FD_187438 | JGI IMG/M metagenome (GOLD analysis project Ga0209091, IMG submission 187438) | Marine microbial communities from western Arctic Ocean - ArcticOcean_MG_CB8_128 (SPAdes) (version 2) | ecosystem: Environmental > Aquatic > Marine > Oceanic | place: Arctic Ocean...
TGACGTAATGAATCTACTTTAATTGGATCTTTAAAGTTTGAAATACTACCTGGATAAATCACTAATGAATTATTTTTTTGTATAATTGTCGAGGACGGATACTCATCAACAAGAGCAGTAATCAATTTATTTTTATATTTTTTATTAAAACTAGAAAGGAAGCCAATCTTAGCTGTTGGATATCCAATATTAGCGGGTAGCTTAGAAGCAATTTTAAAAGAATATTTAAGTGATGATACCAAATTATCTTCATCTGTAACGTATCTTGTTAAATTTATTGAATCACTACGCGCACCCTCATTAAATATTAATTTACTTATTGATGATAAGTCCAGAACTGGTGGGTCATTAACTGCATTAACGCGCATTTCAATATCAACAGTATCCTTCAAACCCCAATTATCAGTAATGATAACACGATGAATGTAAGCTGCCGTATCAAGTTTAGTAGGAGTAAATGATACATTCCCAGCAATAGATACAGCTGCATTGATCGTATTAATTTTAGGTTCTATAATGGCCCAAGGAGCTTGAGTTGTATCTGAAATAAAGGATTCAAGTTTATAGAAAAACTTATCAGACCTTAAGGTTGCTACATCTTTATCATTAATTTCTAATACTTTTTCCCATAATACATCTTCATAAGCACTCACCCTAGGAATAGTATCAACAATAGGACGCGCATTATGTCTAAAAGTTTTATAGTAACTAATAGGAGCAGATATATTACCAGCTACATCAACAGCCCTTAATCTAGGGAAATACCAACGATCATGTGTTAAAGAGTCAATTGCGATAATAACAGTATCTAATAGACTTGTCTGAAACTTGTAAGACCTTAAAGTGGTAAATGCGCTTGCAGAATCCTTCGTTGTACTTTCAAATAATGAGTATTCATAACGTTGAATTCCAGATTTAGCAACTTCTGCCTCTAATTTAGGGTCTGCCCAATTTTGGGTAGCAAAGACAAGTGAATCATTTGTCCACAATGTATCACTATTATTTCCATTTCGAAGTGAAGTAAGAAAAATTTTCTCACCATCCAAGTTACTGATCGTTGTATCAGGTCTATCTGTTAACGTAATTAATCCTTTTTGTCCAGTAATAACAGCCGGAGGAATCGTATCTAAAATAAAGAATGAAGAACTTGTCGCGCCAATGGTAGTATTCCCTACTTGATCATTGATCATTGCACGAACAAAAACACTGTCGCCTTGCGCTAGCTTTTGCGGAGTAAGGATATCTAGGACTTCTTTTTTAGTACGATATTTTGAAATAGAAGCAGCAAGAACTTCTAGTGAATCTTTCGGTAAAATTGTCGCCCAAGTCTCTGAGGTCATTTTACCATCCACTTGCATTTGAATTACTATATTACCTCTTAGTAGTGATTCATCAGCAATATCAATTGGAACTATCACTCGCAAACTATCTGTTGATTTATTAAACCAACTTCCTGAAACCGTATCTCCAAACATAGTCATAAAACCTGTCGTAAACGCAATCGGATCAGTATTGTCAATTGTTACAATGGAGTCTGCAAAGACTGAATCAGCTATAAGTGGATTTAATGCTTTATCTTTAGCTGTTAGTGAAACAGCTATTTGACCATCTGAGTTATCTACAAGCGGAAGATTGTAAGTGAAAATTTTAGTTGTTGTGCTGGTCATATTAACATTGGTTTTATCACCAGCTGTATTATTTGGAAAATCAACAGTCAAAATTGGGACTGTATTGAATTCTATGTCATCTGTAAAAGTTGCTGTAATTACCATTTGCCCATCTTCAAATCGTACTAAACTATCAGGGTCATCATAGGTAAAAGTGACGGATGGTGGCGTGGTGTCGATTTCAATATCTTTCTTCTGTTTTAGTGCATTAGCATTAGCTAGTAACGGTAAAGTTAATGTTACGCTATTACCATAAGGGTCTTTAATAGTTCCACCGTTTAAAGTGAGCGCATTGACATCAAAATAATTAAGATCAGCTGAAGTTTGACCGGTCTCAACGGTATACTCAAAAAGAAGTATTTTACTTCCTGAGCCTGAAGTGTAGTTAACAACAGCATCAACAAGGAGACCTGTTTCAAGATTTAATTGAGGCGTTCCTATAACGGTCATATTTGGATCCGCCGCATAGACCGCTGTGCTTACCACTTGAAGATTTACCTTATCACCTGCTTTGTAAGATTTATTATCACTAGAAGAGGTAATTTCATTTATTGTTGGACTTCTCTCTTCGACATATAGTGTAATAGCTGATGCATCGCTAAAAATACTATTACCAGCTGCATCTGCCACCATTACTCTAAAGTAAAGAACTTTGTCATTACCAAAACCATCAATTTTATCGATTCCAAATTCTTGCTCATTATCACCACCAACATTATCTGTACCATCTGGCTGAGTGCGAGCTTCAATACTTGTTACCGTATCAAAAGAATATGTTAGGTCTGCTGCTGCAGCTACCTGCGCTGGTGTTATAGTTTTTCTAAATCCAATTGGAATCCAAGTACCACCAGTAGTTGATCTAGCTTGAAATTGCAGATAACCACCAGACAATGATGCATCATTTGTGAATGGAATAGTAATATTTACTCCATTATGACTTTGGTTCCAATAAATTCCATAGGTTACGTCATCAGCGCCTCCAAAATTAATACTAGATTTTACTTTAGATGGCTTGTATGAAGTAGGTGTAGATGGATAAGTAAGGTCAACAATAAGCTGTGTATTTGATGCTGTAAAAGTACTTGAGTTACCATTAAAATCAGTCACAACTGCACGAATTGATACTACGTCGCCATCAGTAAACTGGTTTAAACCAATAAACTGTGCCTTAGTAGCTGTTACATTAGAAAAGGCATTATTTACATTATCAGAAGTTATAGTTGGATTAGGACCAAAATTATCCCAAATACCATCCGCACCGTTTCCGAGCGCCCTTCCCTGTAACTGAATATTTCCACCTTCTAAACTAGCATCAGTGGTTTCTAATGGAACGGTTACAACTAATCCAGTATTTTCAGAGTTCCAATGTCCTGCAACTATTGTATCACCAGTGGTAATTACGTCGCCAACTGTTAGAATAGTTGGCAACACTCCATCAACCCAATAATCTTTCTTTTGTTTGAGGGCTTTTGCATTATCCAAAGCCGGCAATGTTAAAATTACATCATTTCCAGCAGCATCTCTAATGCTTCCCCCATCCAATTCTAAGGAAGTTGTTGCTCTATAATTCAAGTCTCTATTATAATTATTCGTAGCAACAGTTAATCGGAATTTAGGAGAAGTTGAATTTGTAGCAGAATTATACGGCGCTTCTGATAAAACAGAGCCAGGCGCATCATCAGTGTCTAATAATAATTTAGGTGTTCCTAAAATATTTACCACTTCAGTAAAAGTTACTTTTATATCAAGTGTCGAAGCTACTTTTAACTTAGGATTTCCTTCAGTTTGATCTGATGTTACTTCATCTACTGTTGGAATGACTTGATCTACAGTATAAGTTGTAGCATAAGTAGCACCATCAACTCTATTGCCAGCAACGTCCCACAGAACTGCTCTAAATTTTATAGTATGACCTTCAGTGAGGCCTGCTTTCTCTAAGTGCGCAGCGGTGTTTATTAACGTTTTTTTCGCCGCTACTCGTTCAGGCTGAGTAATTTGAACAGGAGATCCCATTCTTACCCAACCGCCATTGTTAATATTTTTTTCTAGTTGCGCATGTCCGCCATCTAAAGATGTATCTTCATCACCATTCTGCAATTTAGGAATTGTTACTTCTGCGCTAATCCCTGTATTTGATGCATTCCAGTATTCATCTACTACCACGCCACCGGTAGTTGTTAGCTTATCTGCAGCAATTACAGCGCTTATGGGAACAGCTTGGTCAACTGTTAAGGTTGTAGCACTTTCAGTATTTAAAGTTGAGTTTCTTACTCCAGCAGTACTGGCAGCATCCTTTGTATTCGCACTAAAATATATTACGGCTCCTTCACCAAAGCTTCCAATGTCATCCAATAAAAGTTCGGTCACCGTAACTTCATCAAAGCCTCTAGTAACATCGCCACCGCTAATATTTTCAGCACTTAAACTAGTAATCAAATCATCAGCCTCTGGTGCACTTCCAACTTCAGCTAAAAGAATTACTTGTCCACCGTCTAAAGACCCATCTGCTGCGGGCCCTATCGGAATTTTTACTGCCACTTCATCGTTACCCGCATTCAAATATCCAACGGCAACAGAGTCACCACCTGATGTTATCACATCTGTAACTGTTTGCGCTGTAGGCACTTTACCATCAATGATTATACTAAAAACTGGCGCTAAAGCTTTTGATACTGGTGGGCCATCTGCATTATTAGTCAAACCGGGCAATGTTAATGATGCATTATTTCCATTTGCATCAACTATGGTAACACCTGCTGGCAAAGTAAGTGAAGAAGTAGATTTATGATTTAAGTCACCTGAGACATGAGTTGCCACTACATCAAAGGTTAATGTCATATCATCGTCAGATACACCAGTTTCAGTGGCTACAGCATCTGCAGAACCGGTAAAACTCCAATGAGTTTCTGTCGTATTTAAAGTTAATGTGGGGTCACCGCCAGCTAAAGTTATAGCCTCACTAAAGTCAAGTTTCAACGTTACTGTTTCACCAATTCTATAAGTTCCACTAGTACCTAAAACTTGCTCCACATACGGGTCGCTAATATCAACAACTAAATTTTTATAAGTAGCTGGGCCAGTAGTGCTATTGCCTGCTTTATCATATGTTTTTGCAGTGAAATTGATAGTTTTTCCATCTGCGTAATTAGCAATGCCTTCCATTTCAGCTTCAGAAAGAGCTATTGTCTTTGAACCTGCCTGTCGTTCAGCAGTCGTAATTGCTAGATCTGTTACAACATCTATCATGTTATTAGCAGCATTTTCAGTCGCGAGAATATCTATTTTACCTTCATCAAGAGATGCATCTGTTGTAACCAATGGCACAACAATGGCCACACCTGTATTCGTTGTGTTCCACTTACCAGCTGTAACAGTTCCTCCAGTTGCAGTAACCGAGGTTAAAACAGCGCTTGCGGGTGCATCTCCATCTACAACAACCGCCTGCCTTTCATCTAATTGATTTCCTGAACCCTCGGCTGGCAACGCATTACCACTAAGGTCTAAATCATTTTTTGCAAGGTCCGTTATCGTTCCACCATTTAGGGCTAATGAAGTACGACTTTTTACATCAAGGTCTAAATTTATATGGTTATTTAAAACTGTATAGTTAAATAACAATGCATTAGAATTAGCACCACTTGTATAATTTACGACTTGATCTGTTACCTCCGCCCCTGTTTCTAAAGTCAATTGAGGGGTGCCAGTGATCAACATGGTCTCACTAAAATTTACAGTTATAGGAACAACTTCATTTGCAGTATAAGTTTCGTCAATTGATGTTAAATGTGAAACAGTTGGAGCTGACGTATCGTATGTTACGTTATTATAAACTCTCGATGCTTCATTTCCAGCAGGATCAACAAAATCAAAAGTAATATTATATACGGTCCCATCTACAAGACTCGGGTCAGGAGTCGTAAAATTAACAGTTTGACCTCCGTTACCACTTATCACATCATCATCTGCTTTATCTGTACCACTTACTGCATCCCATACGATTCCACCAGTTATATTTTCTGAACCAACTGTATATACTACTTTAAAAGTTTTTATATACATATTAGAGGCATAACTATCATTCGTCGTATGTTCTTTGATAGTAGCTATAGTTGGGTCTATTCTATCTAACAAGAAATAAGTTCGAGCATTTTCACTAGTAGCTTGAGTTCCGGAGCCACTATTTGTTCCTTCTGAGCAAACCCATTTAGCAGTACTACCTTCAAACTGCAATCCAACATAAATTCTTGTTCCAGAATTATTATAATCAACTTTGGTGTCAATATTGGCATTGGGTATATAAACAGTATAAGTATTTCCTGATTGCCAATAGCCTGAAGGCCTTTCATAAGATCCACCACCCGCAACAGCTCCACCAACGGTGACACCACTTAATGTAATTTTATCACTATTACCAAAGTATGCATCACAATCACCTGAATTTGTAGATGCGCTACCATTACCGACTGCCATTGCAGTCCCGCTTTCTTTAACATAGACCCTTATCTCATCATAAGTATCATCGGCATCAGGTGTAAAATAAAAATTTATTCCAGTTGATTTTTCATTATAAAATGTATTGACAGTTCCACCAACAGTATTGACTTTTCCATTCATATCAACATTGTTTTGTGCAATAATAATTCCACAAAAAATAATGAGTTTAGTTACATGTTTTACTATTGATATAAACATTTTAGATAAAAAATAGATTTAGAGACTAACACTAAGTGCGAGTATTCCATCCATCCAACTTACAGTACCTAGTTTGTTACTTTTATCATCTGCAACACTGAATGAAGTTGTAGAACGAACACCAAATCTAATATCAAGAGATTCTCCGACAGCAAAACCGTAAGAGTTCTCAGCAATGAAGCCAAAACCCTTACCAACCATTCCAGCCCCAAGACGTACTTGACTAGGGCCTGCAGGGAAAGAAAGTAAACCAGTTATGTGGACTCCAGAATAGGTGCCACCAATGGGCTTATAATTAGTGAATTTAAAAGTACCAACTTCAGCCCCTACGCGGAAACGAAAAGGGCCCATTGATAGTAACATAGGAAATTCGAAGGCTGCTCTAAAATCCATCCCCGAATTGTAAGTGCTTAATTGATGGTTTACAAAGCCAGGGGAAGATCCAATTATATTTAAAGTATATCCTAAGCGACTTGCAGCTACGGAAGAACTCTCCTGAGGGTCTTCTGCAAAATCATCACCGAACTCTTCATCACCGAACTCTTCATCACCGAACTCTTCTTCGTCAAACTCTTCATCACCAAACTCTTCATCACCAACCTCTTCATCACCAAACTCTTCATCACCAAACTCTTCATCACCAAACTCTTCATCTTCAGACATATCAAAGTCTTCACCAAAGTCCATTTCTTCATCTTCACTTTCATCATCACCCCAAAATACTTCTTCACCAGAATCATCTTGAGCAATAAGTGTCGAAGAAGGTGCAAAAAGCACAAAGACAATTAATATAAAAGAAAATCTTAATATAAGGCCAAATCCATGCTTCATAAGCTTATCCAAGTAAATGATTTCATCGAGGACACAGTGATTTCTCTTAATCATTGCCTCGAATAAATACGTTGTCCGTCTAGAATTTAGCTTTTATTAATCAAAAAAGGAATAAAACACTTAAAATGATTTATTGTTTTTTTATTGGGTTTTTTAACTATTTTTTTGGAATTGGCGCACCTTCAATCCAAGGAGATCCAGCGTTTTCCATTCGTCTCAAAAGCGATTCAATATCATTATTATTTTGCTTCAATTGTGATTGTATTTTATCTAAACCAATTGCTGCTAATGAGAGATTCTCAATTGCAGTTTTTGTAGGGCCGTACGTAGAATACTCTATAGTCCGATGGACCACTGCCAATCTACTTGTTGCGGTGGGGTTAGTCTTTTCGCCGGGTTGCATTTTTGACCTATTTCCATTTAAATCTTTATCCATCTCTAAAATAGACTCTCTAAGTAATGACAAACGCTTATCGATAGTTCCAACATCACCAGTAGATTGACTTATCGCTTTATGCATTCTATTAACTTTTTTTAATATTTCAGCTACTTCAAACTGAATTGCGGATCCTCTTTTTGCTGTTTGCTCATATTGACGCCAAAACTTAGCAATTTTATCATGAGAATCAGTTTCCAAAGCTCCTTTACGCAAAGGAACAACTTCAAAACTTTTAGAATCAGACACCTTGGTTGTCTTACCATCTAGTTGTCTAAACATTGTCACGCTATATTTGCCAGGTGGTGCTAAAAAACCTGATGTATTATCTGAAGAAACTTGACCTATTATAGCATTTGGCGAAGGATATCGTAAGTCCCAAGAAATACGATGAAAACCTTTAGAGGTTGGACCTTCCAAGCGTCTCACTACATCATTATTTAAATCTCTTACTTCAATAATCACTTTTGGATCTAACTCTCTATTCTCTTGCTCAGCAATTTTCCAACCAGGGAATCCCACAGATTTACCTTTATTCATTAAAGCTAGCTCTTTTTTAGTTCGAATCTCTTTTTTTGATAAAAGGCTTTCACTTAGATGATAAGTAAAAACTGCACCAAAAGGTGGATTTGGCGCTACAAAATAACTATCGCCTTGTGACCCTTTTAGACCATTCCAAGGATCATTAAATCCTAAGTAAGGCCTAGCTATATACCACCATGCTTTTCTTACTGAAAAAAGGGTGGCTTTATCCTTCATTTGACTATTTGATAACTCTCTAAATACAGACATATCATCAAAAACATAGAATCCACGACCAAAAGACGCACCCACAAGATCATTCTCTCGCTTATGTATAGCTAAATCTCTAAATGAAATAGTAGGCACTCCACCATTTAATTTCGACCAAGCTTTACCAGAATTTATAGAAAAATAAATTCCATATTCAGTTGCTGCAAAGAATAGATTCTTTTCAACATGATCTTGGACAATACGCCAAGTCAATGTTCTATCAGGGAGATTTGAAGTGATTGATTTCCAGGTTCTACCCTTATCATTACTTACATAAATGTAAGGTTGATAATCGCCATACTTGTGATTGTCTAATACTGCATAAACCTTATTTACATCAAAATTATCTGCTTTGATATCATTCACATAAGCAGTTGCAGGAACTCCGGGTAGTTTTTTTACATCTACTCGTTGCCAAGATTCACCATCATTATCAGTAATATTTATAAATCCATCATCTGTACCAGCAAAGATCACGCCTGCTTTGACAGGCGACTCTGACAGAGCAGAAATGGTATTATAGTTAGACATTGCGCTAACATCCCAGGCGTTATCCCAACTTTGCTTACTGCCCATTATAGGTAAATCAAATCTATTTTGATCACGTGTTAAATCCTTTGAGATAGGTACCCAGCTATCACCTCTATCATCTGATTTCCAAACACGTTGTGAAGCAAAATACAGTCTAGATGGTTTATGTGGACTAACCAAAATAGGTGCGTCCCAATTAAACCTTTCATAGGACTCTCCAGCCAGTGGTTGAGGCTGAACATCTGTAACCTCTCCTGTAATCATATCAATTCGAGACAAAGTCCCTTGTTGACGCTGACCATACATAATATTAGGGTTACCGGGTTCAGTTGCTGGTTGATGCCCATCCCAATTTAGGACTACACGCCAATGAGAGTTATGGATTCCCTGCCATGTATCAGTTCGAGAAGGTCCACCTTCTGTACTATTATCCTGAGTTCCACCAAAAATATTATAAAATGGCTCCGTATCATCTAAAGCAACATCATAAAATTGCGTCAATGGAAGGTTTGCCATATAGCGCCAAGTTTTTGTGTGGTCAAATGACTCATAAAGACCACCATCAGAGCCTACTAAAAGATAGTCAGGGTCATTTTTCCTGAAAGCTATAGCGTGATTATCTCCGTGCTTGTTTTTTTCATTCATTCGGTAAAATGTTTTACCACCATCATTTGAGATTTGTAATCCCGAGTCCATTAAATAGAGTCGATCAAAATAATGCGGTGACGCATATAACTCTTGATAATAATGTGGCCCAGTTGCACCTGCAACAGCATCAGATTGCTTATTCCAAGTTTCGCCACGATCTTCAGACTTATAGACTCCGCCTGTTCTTCTATCTAATTCAATTGCAGCATACAATATATCAGGGTCATGTTTTGATATGTCTAAACCTATTTTTGCCATATTGGAGGTAGGTAAGCCTTGTGATAATTTCTTCCAAGTCTTTCCACCATCTTCACTACGCTGGATTGAGGTTCCAGGGCCACCGCCCATATAAGCAGCTATAGTTCGATGTCTTTGCCACATTGCCACATAAATACGATCTGGATTTCTAGAGTCTAGAACCAACTCTGTAGCGCCTGTCCATTCATTATCTTTAAGTATTAATTCCCAGTTCTTTCCACCATCGGTTGATTTATAAACACCTCTTTCACCACCCTTACTCCAAAGCGGTCCTTGGGAAGCAACCCATATTATATTTGAATCATTTGGATGAATAACTATTTTTGAAATATGCTCCGAGTTTTTTAACCCCATATTAACCCAAGTATTACCACCGTCTTCAGATCTATAGATTCCATCGCCATACCCAAAATGACGCCCGCCAAGATCTTCGCCTGTGCCTACCCAAATTATATTTGGATTGTTTGGGTCAATCGTCACACAACCAATAGAGTAAGAACCCTCATCGTCAAAAATAGGTATCCATGTAATCCCAGCATTTACGGTTTTCCAAACTCCACCAGAGCCAACAGCTAAATACCATGTATTCTCATCTTCAGGATGTATAGCGATATCTGAAATTCTACCTGACATTAAAGCTGGACCTATGCTCCTAAACTCTAATCCATCGAAATTTTCATCATCCCAAATATTTGATTTCTTTGATTGGCCTAATGTTAATGTGAATAGAATTATATATAATATAAAAGATAAACGTATTGAATTATGCATTTGAACTTCCTCAATGGTTAAGAGGAATATAAATATTGAAAGAAGAAGAACTAAAGAAAAAATAGATTTATTTTATTTGAGCAGAACCATCTTTTTGGTTTTAATAAAGTCACGTGTCTGAATCTGATAAAAATAGATACCAGCTGATACAAGAGATCCTGCATTATTACGCGCATTCCAAGTCATCGTTTGATATCCTGCGGACATCTCTTTACCTGAAAGATCGGCTACTCTTCTTCCCATAATATCATAAATGATCAGATTTACATAGGCATCTTTTGGAAGATCATAGTTAATTGTTGTTACAGGATTAAAAGGATTAGGATAATTATCATGCAATGCAAATTCACTTGGTACCGGTGTAATATCCATGACTTCACTACCTGCGCTTAGTATCACGTTGTCCTTACCAATGAACTGAAAGGTTAAATTAACCGCGAGATCATTTTTCTGTAAATGTTTAGTACTAATACTAATTGGTTGATTATTTTCTTCAAAATAACCAATCTGATAGACTAATCGACCATTTAATGTATCCACATTAGATAAGGCCAGCCCTTCATCACTCATGCCCTTTTCATGGGCTATATTGAACTGAATATCTGATGCTGGATAATCCAGTATGAACTCTATCGCCTGCGTTCCTTTTGGTGGATTAAAAACGATATGATCAGGCTCAATAGAAGCATTTAACGCAGCGCCTTGATCTGCGATCATTTTTGTCTGCTGTTTACTTGATTTGTTTGTATTCCAATGCCACATGCGCGTGAAGGCCATTGCATCGTATATATCATAGATTCCATTCGCTTCTGGTTTTAGATTAGGAACCATACCGATTGTAGGACCTAACTCTAGACCGATGTCTCCTGTAATCCATCCGTTAATAAAGGTATTCAAATCTGTCACGCTAATATTACCATCGAGGTCATAGTCACCTAATAACGATACATCGTATTCATATACTAAGTCATTTGATACATTTCCAGCTTTATCAGTTAATTCAGAAATTTTTATAGAAATTTTATCTGCGCTAGTAAAAGGATTAGAAATCATGACTTTAATTGGGGATATTAGATCTTCACCAGTATTAATATTTAGAAATAAGGAGTCATTAATAGTATCTCCTATCTTTGATTCCACTTTAGCTGTAGCAAAGACTATTGGCTCTGATAAGGTAAAATATATTTCAGCATCATCAAAATATGGCAATAAACCACCATCTTC
>Ga0209091_10003897_pt1 | contig 11834 bp, 9 predicted proteins | sample ArcticOcean_MG_C_6_FD_187438 | JGI IMG/M metagenome (GOLD analysis project Ga0209091, IMG submission 187438) | Marine microbial communities from western Arctic Ocean - ArcticOcean_MG_CB8_128 (SPAdes) (version 2) | ecosystem: Environmental > Aquatic > Marine > Oceanic | place: Arctic Ocean...
GATGGTGGCCTCATTCCACCGTCAGAACCGGGATCATATAGGACAGTTATTCGATGACTTGAGTTGACCTCAATGCACTTTTGAATTTCTATATCGGAGATTTGACCATTGCTGAGATTCTTATTATAACTCGTAATAGTCAACACTTTTTTGTCCGTATCGAAATAGGTTCTATTGTTCACTTGAAGGAGCGGTTCCGGATTAAATATGCCCTTCAAGAAACCTGGAATAACAGCATACATAATTGGCACTGGTATTAGTGTGGCAAAACATGCAACCGGCCAATTGGTCACATTTCCTGAATCTGTAATAATGAAAAAGAAAAGTGTTGTGAACCAAATAATTGGAATAGCAAGAAACATCATGGAAATCATGCTACCGATAATGTAAACCACAAAATCGCCAAAACTACGAATATGTTGGAAGCCTCTTCCACCTTCGCGATATTGATTCTCCCGAAGTAAAATGATTGTGTCTGGAAACGAGTCTGATTGAAGGTGCTCAAGTAAATAATTGACTTTATCTTCTGTGGAACTGATGGAGTCATACTGAAACTCATTTTCGCAGAATGGGCATTCATATTCTCCAGATTGGTCGCTTTCCAATGCAATTTCTTTATCGCAAGATGGACAGATTAATTCAACCATACAGCATCCTTTACCTCTCGATGTATAACCTTTAACCCGGCGGCCCGAGCACCATGGCATGGTATTTGCAGATAGTTTTCCGGTATGAACAATTTTGATAGAAACGCCTCCAAATTCAATCTGGATTTTAAATTCAGTAACCGGGTAAATCTTTATAGAGTATACAAACATGTAAAATCATGGTAGATATTTTATGTCCACACTGTGAAGAAGAGATTGGACTTGATGATGATGCGAGTGGTGAGTTTGCATGTCCACACTGTGAGGGTGAGTTCGAATGGAATATGCAACCACAAATGCAAAATCAGCCTTATGGAGATCGACCAGCCAGCACGATGCCATTCATGGACGCTTTGAAATCATGTTTCCAACAATATGTTGGATTCAGCGGCCGAGCCAGCCGATCGGAATACTGGTTCGCCACCCTAAGTTTCATGATTGCAGCCATGGGCCTGCTCATCCTAACGGTTGTTTCTGCGTTTGTTGTTGATGCTCTTACCGGTGTTATGACTCTGCTGAGCTTGGTGTTATACCTCGGCAGTTTCTTACCATTGCTCGCGGTATCAGTACGACGATTGCACGATCTTGGCAAGTCTGGTTGGATGTTCCTCGTTGGGTTCATTCCGGTCGTGGGCGGCATTTTGCTTCTCGTTTGGTTCGTATCCGATGGAGAAGCCTATGACAACAAATACGGCGCTGTTCCAACCAACACCCTTTGATCGGAAAAGACAGCCCAAGCGTTCAACTTTTCAAGCGGAATCCAGAGCCATGAACGACCACACCGTACGGAAGCAATTGAAATTGTCCGTAAGGAAGGTTTGAGTATTCCGGTACGAGCATTTCACCCAGTAATTGATAATCTCGTGCTCATACCGACATTAGAATTTCATTTTAATCAATTTTGATATTTTCATTCCAATTCTAACGTTCCGGTACTAAGGGAGTACCCTCTAGTTCGTACTACTTCAATCAGTGGGATTTCCCCCTATTTCAACAGGAACTTATTTCCGAATATTTCAAGTAATCAAGCAATTTAGTCTTGAAGGGGCTGAAGTTGGTGGTTAGTGTCTCAAGCCAAACTCAAAAAAACATCTTCCCTGTCAATGAGAATTTTTTTTCAGACCTCTCAAAGAATTGGTGGGACAATCCATACTATACTCAATTAGTAAATGAAAAGCGGATCAGCGCAGTTGATGGAGAATTACGCCCAATTGCTATCCTGACCTCTGGGCCAATCTCTCTTGCTTCAGTTGCTTCACTTGAAACAGAGTTGGAAATGGCTTTGCAGTCATCAAATATCCCTCTCCCACAGGGCATGCTTTCGTGGCACGCTATGAATCACGAATTAGATCCATCCACAATTACTCATATCGCTCAACGTTTGAGAGCACTAGGAGCAGGTTTCAATGCTATTGGAGATGAGCATGTTGGCGATGATCAAACTTCAAAGATGTATGATGCACGTGAAAATGTGCAATCATATGCTAAGGCCATCAAAGATGATCCAATCATCTGCTGGTTGGACTCTGATTTGGAATTCTCCGCTCTTGTCCAAGACGAAAACCGTCTTTCTGTCAAACAGCCCTGGCCTTGGATTCACATGGTGTGGTATTATTCATTGAACAATGAGGATGTTGATTTCGCCATTGGTGATGTTACTGGTGACCCTCCGATTCCATCTTCGTCCACTATTTTGACGAATCTCAGGGATTTGGCTCAAATTGGTGAATTATCGAATGGGGGACGTTGGTCGATTCGCGACCCTGCGTACGACCTTTCCGAGCAAGATCGACCTGGGGGTAGGTTTCCTCCTATTGATCAAGAATGGGGTGGTGGTGGTTTAGCCAGTTTGATACTTTGGAATGGCACATTGAATCGCCCTCTCGTGGCATCTGCCACGGTGCTGAACAAACCACACCGCCCGTGGTATGTTCGTGGTGGAATAACCGTGGTCTTCAACCGATCTGTATTGAAGGAATCTACGCCTAGATTCATATGCACTGGTCAATCAATTCGTAGAGGTGATAGTTTCTGGCTCATTCGCATTATGATGGAGAAGGGATTTACCGCAGGGAACTTTCCCTTTCCAATGCTGCATCGGCGATCTAGCACTGTACGCGCCTCATCCGAATTAGTGCAATCTTTCGAAACTCGTTTCTTTGCAGATTTGTTTGGTGCAGCCGCACTAAAGGGCACTGTTCAATCACTCGAGAGGGGAAATGATTACCTTCATGACTGCATAGAAAAGGCTCTACTGTCTAGGGCTTCTCGTTCTGTCAATGTTCTAAGCGAAGCACTAGAAACACTCCCATTGGCTAACGAAGAATTATCAGAGTCAGATTTCGCCCTCATAAATGAGGCTTTGACCAATACGATTGCAAAGTTGAAATCTGTTGATTTAGCGGGTGCCGCCTTGGAATTATATGAACAGATTAATCAGTTTTTGGAGGCGGGAAATGATGCGTAACACATGGTCTAATGAACACACAATCAGAACTCGTTTGCTTGTTTCGGAATGGGTTGGGATGAGGGCTATTGAAAGTAATCCAAAGGGACTAGAAACGATACATAACGACATTCAAGTAAGATTTGAAGATGTAGGGTTCACGGTCACTCTTGACCATAACGAGGGAGCACCTTATCGGCCTCTGATTACAGCGATTAGGGAAACCAATCCTGGTGGGAAATGGCTTGGATTCTGGGGCCACTACGACGTAGAATCTGCAGATGTGTCTGAATGGAAAAGTGACCCATGGAATATGACTGATATTGATGGTAGATGGATTGGACGCGGAGTTGGTGACAATCTGGTACCTCTGGCACAACGGTTGATTTTGTTTGAGCAGGTTGACCCTTCGGTGAACATAGCTTATTTTCTGCAAGGAGAAGAAGAGATTGGTAGTCCATACGCTGAGCAGCGCTATGGTTCACTAGAAACACCTCCTATCGATTTATGGATTGAGGAGACAGGTTACTTCTACAAGGATGGTAGACAACGGTTCATGATATTGAACCAGAATCCATTGTTGGACAAGGTTCTGGAAAAATTGCAAACCATCCTAGAAGACGATGGCAGAAGTTGGACAATTCGCCATCGCTCTTTGAACAAGGCTTTCGGTGCAGATCGGTGTCCATGTTTGAATAACCTTTTGGAAGACATACCCTATATTGCAATCGGACCCAATGACGACCATTGTTCAGTACATGGAGCCGATGAATCCGTAGACCCCAACTTATTGTCAATCTGTGCTAAACAACTGAAAGGAGTTATCGAGGTGATGTCGAGTTGATAGAATTCCAAATAAATCCTGAGCAAGCGGAGGTTTTTCTCAATGCACTAGGAATAACTGAAGTGGATAAAACAGAAGACGGATTGAAGACGCTCATGATGAGAACCCTTTCCACTGTTCCATTCACCAACATCATGATGTTAGTTCGTCCTAGAAGATCTCCTACTCACGAGGAAATTATCGAAGATATGCTTTCTCTTAGGGGCGGGCCTTGTGGACATTACAACCCCTTCATGAATGAGGTACTCCGGCATTGCGGATTTGATTCCAAATTGGTACCAGCGTGGATGAAAGGAAAGTTGTCGCATATGGCCATCACTGTAAGGATTGAAGATGAAGATTGGTGGTTGGACTTCGGCAATGGGCACCCGTATTTGACTCCCATCCGTATTGGAACTGATTCAATACATACACATGCGGGCCTAGCATATAGAATTCGTACGAACTCTGATGGAAAATATGCTCTTGAGCATCGACTACCAAATGACGAATGGTTCTCCGAGAACTATACATTCACAAACGAAGGCGTTCCATTCTCATTTTTCGATGAGATGGTCAAAGCCCACTACACAACACCAGACTTCGGCCCTTTTTTGCAGGGTGTTCGTTTCATCAGATTTCCAGAAGGGGAGATGCTTGCTATCAGAGATGACCAATTGCTAAGAACAATCGATGGCGAGATGGAAAAAGAGAGAATTGGAGATATTTCCAAGATGGAGAAAATCATTGACTCTTCCTTTCAACAAGCAACTTACCCTTTACGCAAAGGACTGGAGGCTTTAGGGTGGTCGTGAGCAAAGGATTCCTAGAAAACGAAATTGAATTCAGCAACCTCTCTGAAGAATCCTTGGAATTTTTCGTTGAGCATGGATATGTAGTACTATCTTCTGTCTTCAGAGAGGAAGAGATGGAAGAATCGAGACGAGCGTTAGAAGATATGCGGAGAAGGTACGCAGATGATATAGGGCTCGACCTCGAATCATACGATGAGAGAATTTGTCAATGGAGAGATATGTGGATGACTGAGCCACAATTTAACGACCTCCTACGAGATAATCGGTTGATACAAGCGGCTCAGTTTTTCATGCGGCAACCTTCTATCCAACTAATTCATGACCATGTCATTCGCAAACCATTCTCAGCCCTAAACTCTACAATACCATGGCATCAGGATTTTCCTTTTTGGCCTGTGGACACCCCCGATGCATTGTCGACATGGACTCCCATGGAAGATGTGTCGACAAGTGGTGGCTGCTTGGAGATTGTAGACAAATCTCACAAGTGGGGCATCTCTCCACCTGTGGACTTCATCATGGATCCGATGGACTTTAGCGATCGAAAGGATGTTATTCGAATACCTGTGAAAAAAGGGTCAATGGTAGTCCTTCATAGTTTGACTTGGCATCGAACGAACCCAAATGAAGACAAAGGAACCAATCGCCCAGCGCACATCTCTCTCTGGATGCCTTCGTTTGCCAGATATCGGCCAGATTTATCTGACTGGCATCCAGTGAACGACTATGTTTCGGTCGAAGCCGGAGAGCATCTTAATGTCGACAAATTTCCTAGATTTGGTGAATTCGACGAATCTAGTGCACCATTACCTCACTCTGGCGAATTGCACAGCGGCCCCCTGAAATCAGAAAATACGATGGACATGTTCTCTGCCACACCTAGGATTGCTGGTCACATCCATCGTATCATTGGAGATAATCGACGAGGGTTGCCTGTGAGAAAATTGGTCGAATATGCTAATGATAAGGATGTTCGGAGAGCGGTTTTTGAGCGTTCGTTGGAAAAGGGAATCGTTTCTGAAGATCAAGAAAATTGGCTGGAGGGTATTTTTGATCGAATGCTAATTAATTCTACAGCCTATATCCGCCATCGTGCTCGTAATGTGTACAATGATGCATACGCTCAGTGGTGGTTTCATGTTGGAGTGAAATGGGTACATGTCTGGAATGACACGGAGTGAGCATCATGAGAAATGTAATTGCAATTATCGGCACAGCCGGACGATTAACTCGCCCGTTGAGATTACAAATTGAGGCCCTTTCTGAACAATTGTCTGTCCTAGGTTTCGACATTGTGTCAGGAGGGATGACTGGGGCGATGCGAGCAGTTGCGAGAGGCCACTCTAAGTCCTCAATTAAGACAAATCTAACTCATATTGAGCCTGGATGGGGTGTTCCTTTGATGCTGAATCCGTTTGAAGCAGGGGTTGTAAGGACAGACTTAGGTTCCATGAGAAACCATCTCGTAATTCGAAGTGCGGACTTAGTAATTGCAGTATCTGGGGGGGCAGGGACACTTAGCGAAATAGCCATAGCCTGGCAAGAGAAGAAACCTATTGCCGTACTCACCGGAAGTGGTGGTTGGTCTGATAAATTAGCAAACCAGTCACTCGATCAACGTCGAACTGACTCTATTAAAGGATGCGATAATGTCCAAGAGTTGGTCGATTGGGCTGTGTCTCAATGTCCAGAGGGTGCATTCACAGGGCGGATGAACCGTGGATTCTATCCATTTGAGGTTCCTACAATTCACCGTATTCATGATTTTGAACCTGGAATCGTGCACACACTCCATGCAGAGTATGGCATGTCATTGAAACTCGAAGACCTCATTGAACGCTTGAAAGAACTCGCTTCAAGAGCTAAAGAATGGAATCCTGAATGTACTGCAATAGTCACTTTTGACGACGGATGGGCTGATGTAATCCTCCTTGAGGATGCATTCGCAAGCCTCCCAAATCTTACCCCTGTACTATTCATTCCTGAGAGTCAATTTCGGATGCCTGTTCGGCCCCTACCTTTGCAAAGATACTACCAATTCGCTTCCGAACAAAAAATTAGTTCAAATTCTCTAAGGGAAGAATTGAAAACAATGTCTGAGGAATCGGCGCATTCAAGGTTAGACGGTCTTGGAGTAGATGAAATGTTGAATCCTAGTTGGCTATTGACTTTAGGAGACATATCTCGACTTTCTGAAAAAGGTTGGATTATCGCTTCACACGGACACTCTCATGAAGACTTGCGGAAATCATCCAATCTACTGGAAATGCTGTTACAAGTCAATGAAGAACTCGAAGAGCGAGTGCATATGCCGTGGTTATCATGGCCAGAAGGTCAATGGTCTGAAGAGACAGTAATGGCCGCAAAGAATGCGGGGTTCATGAGGCAATTTGGTTTACTAGATGAGCCACATGAGAAACCGCCCATTGGAATGATTATGAGGAAAATCTGGAGTTGAAATCATGAAGATATTGGTCACGGGTAGTAAAGGTTTCCTCGGCCGATATGTTGTGAATGACCTGAAATCTAAGGGTCATTTAGTTCTACATTATGATCTAGAGGATGGTTGTGACATTCTTGATGTTGATGCATTCATGGTAGCAGTTGCGGATTCGGTTTTGTGTATTCACCTTGCAGCGGTGGCTGATTTGTATGATGCCGAAGAAAATCAGAATTTGTGTGAACGAGTAAATATAGACGGAACCAGGATTGTTGCGGAATCTTGCCAATCCAATGGTGTCAAATTGTTGTTCATTTCAACAGTCTGTGCGTATGGCAATAACGGTAGTGAAATTCAGTCAGAATCATCCCCACTTGCCCCAACCGAAATCTATGCTAAATCGAAGGCTGATGCTGAGATTCTACTTACAACGATTCCACATCTGGATTATCGAATTATTAGACCGGCTACCTTCTATGGGATTGGGATGCGGGAAACACTTGTAATCAAAAAATTCCTTGATGCTTCATTGAACGACGGTCGTATTGAAATCCATGGATCGGGGAGACAAACTCGTTGCTACACTCATGTAAATGATGTCTCTAGTGCAATTGTACTAATTGCTGAACAATGGCCTGAACAATTACTTTTCAATGTAGCAAGTTCAGAGGAGACAAGTGTGAATGATCTTGTCGGAGTAATTAGGTCAATATCAGGAATCAATCTTATCGCCACATATGTACCTGATCGATTTGGCCAAATCGAGCGTAGTCGAATTGATATATCTAGGATGGAATCACTTGGATGGACACCCCAAGTTACACTTACTGAAGGAGTGCTACAACTGCTAGAACACGAGCTGAGAGAATTCCCATCGAGTACGGAGGAGATTTCGTATTCGAATAATAGGCAATGGATTGAGTAGGAGGCGGTAGCATGTGTGGAATACTTGTAACATCACGTAGAATTGTGGACCTTGAGCATGTTACTGAGTTTATTCATCATAGGGGACCTGATCTGACAAATCAAATTGAAGTCAATGGAATTAAATTTGCACACACCCTGCTTTCTATCACTGGCAACCCAGCACCACAACCATTCATTAGTGGGGATAAAAGTATAGTTAGTTCATACAATGGGGAGATTTACAATTATCGAAACTTTGGTGATTTTGACTCAGATGGATATTGTATTGTACCCTTATATGAGGAATATGGATTTGATTGTATCCAACAAATAGATGGTGAATTTGCACTGGTAATTATTGACTTTGAAAAGGATATATTGTTGTTCTCTACAGATGTATTCTCAACCAAGCCACTGTGGTTTGCAAAGGAGGGGGATGATTTCGCTATTTCCTCATATCGATCTTGTATTGAAAGACTAGGATTTGCGGAGACAACACAGGTTGAAGCTAATTCCACATATATTCTACGCCTTTCAACACTTGAGATTCTTGAAAGGAAAGATGTTCATTCATTTGACCTGAAACAGCATAAGGATAATTTTGATGATTGGAATAAAGCATTTGAAAATGCAGTTGCTAAAAGAGTTCAGAATGCTAAACATGGAATCTTTATCGGGCTTAGTTCTGGATATGATAGTGGAGCCATAGCTTGTGAACTAGAGAAACAGAATGTACAATTTACAGCATACTCAATAATCGGGTCCGAGAATCGACAAATAATCGAGGAAAGACTCGAAAGGGCTGCTGACTCACGATTGATTGATTTACCATTAGAAGAATTTCTTATTTCAAGGGAACACTTGAAAGATTATTGTGAAGAGTATTTCTTAAATATTGACAATGGAGAACAAGATATTGTTGATGATTTACAGGTTAAGTATGCTGATGTCTGCAAGGTCATCAGTGATATTGAATCCCTGGATCAAGAAATTAACAATTCTGATATAATCGAAAAAACTAGGAATGAGAAGACCTTGCTGGAGAATAAAATATCCCGAAACCTGGAAATAATTGAATATAGAAAAAAAAGGCAGGTTGTGACGGATGATAATGGGGCTGTGGGATTGGGGCATATTTGCTCACTTGCTAAGAAAGAGGAGAAATTAATTTATCTTTCAGGAAATGGGGCTGATGAAGTGTTTTCAGATTATGGATTTGGGGGTGTCAAGCATTTTCCGCATAGCACAATTGGAGGCCATTATCCAAAAGATTTAGCGGAGGTTTTTCCCTGGAAGAATTTCTTTGATAACACACAAAGAGCATATCTGATTAAAGAAGAATATGTAAGTGGCTCTCATGGAATTGAAGGTCGTTATCCATTCCTCGATAAAATGGTGGTGCAAGAATTTCTTTGGTTGAAACAAGAATTAAAGAATTCAAACTATAAATCAGTGGTGCATCAATATTTGGCAGGGAACGATTATCCATTTGATGAACAACAGAAGGTTGGTTTCAATTGCGGATTTACATCTAATATGGGTCAAACTGGACCCTTCGATAATGAGGGTGCCTATGCAGAACTCGCGGTGGTGGAAGACACCATGCTATTGCCACATAGGACTGTTGGTGTTGCTCTAGATGAGACACGGATTGTAAATTGGGAGAAGGAGGTTACAAAGTTGTCGCAAAGAAAAAACAGGTTCAAAATATTGAACGAATTTTTTCCAATTGATTAGTTGATATTTTAATCAAGTACGTGTTATTGGCGTGTAAATACCGATTAATTATTATCAGTCGACACTTTCGTAACAATGTGGTCAGAGTACTCGGGATAGGAGGCTTAGATCATAATGGGTCAATGTGTATTGTAGAGGGTGGTGTCGTCAAATCTTTTGTAGAACTTGAGAGAATTTTACGAGTGAAGAATTTAGGTTTTGAAAATACAGGCCATGTGGAGACGATGTTGGATTTGATGGTAGATAAGCCAATTGATGTTATTGCCATTGCAGACAAACATTGGTGGAATAAGAAACGAATTTGGCTTGAACCGCTATTGGAAAAACTAATTCCTGGGGCGAAAATTGCAGTTCACAATCACCATATTTGTCACCTTTCAACTGCTTTTTATCTTTCACCGTTTGAAGATGCAATAGCTCTTGCTATTGACGGCCAAGGAGATGGAATTTCAATTTCTTGGAGCCTTGGAGAAAGAGATCAAGCGATACGAATAATGGGTGGACAGTCCTCAAAATACTCTCTTGGTAGATTATGGTGGGGGGTTAGCGAGGCCTGCGGATTCCCAGGCCACCATTCGGCTGGTAAAACGATGGCTTATGCGTCTTTAGGTTCTTCCAGCAAGTTCTTGGTAGATTGTGTAAAATGGGATGGCCCGAACTTCAAATTTGTTCACGCTGATATCGATGATGAAGGTTGGAGAGAGGTGAGCCAAATAAAAAAATGGGCAGAGGGTCTAATTACAAAAGGTAAAATTCAATCTTTACCCGATTTAGCCGCGAATTTACAGGAATTGACAATACACATCGGGACAGTTCTTGCCACGCGATTAAGTCATGAATATGGCAATAAAAACATCTGCCTTGCAGGGGGGGTCGCATTAAACGGTCTTTTAAATCAAGCAATTAGCGAATTGGAAGATATCGAACACGTTTATATCCCCCCGGTAACAGATGATAGAGGCCTATCATTGGGTGCGGCTCTCCAAAGTGCGATACAGGTTGGAGATATACCCGAGATACAGAAAGGGTTCTTACCATATCTTGGTCCTATTCGGGAGTCTAATGCTTATGCAGAATCGATTGATTTTTCTCCTGTAGCTACTGGTTCCGATGCAGAAAATAGAATTGTTCAATTGTTGGTAGAGGGGGGTTTAGTGGCATGGCACCAAGGGCGTTCAGAAGCAGGACCAAGAGCGCTTTGCCACAGGAGCCTGTTGGCCACACCTACAGATAAAGTACTTTCAGAGAGAATAAATTTGGACATTAAACATAGAGAATGGTTTAGGCCGTTTGGATGTTCTGTCAAATTCGAGGATGCTGAAGATTGGTTATTGATGGAAGGAGATTCGCCTTACATGCTTAGAATAGTATACGTTGTTACACAGATGAGGGAATATGTTTCTGGGATCGTCCACATCGATGGCACAACAAGGCCTCATCTTGTTCAAGCAGAGGTACTTCCAGAACTGTGGTCTATTCTTTCACGATTAAAAGAACTTGGACACCCTCCTATTGTTCTTAACACCTCTCTGAATAGAAGAGGAGAGCCTCTATCAGAAACCGCGCTGGAGACATTTACTATTGCGAAGGAAATGGGTTTAGATGGTGTATATCTAAACGGAGAACTTTGGATGAAAAATGTGTAGGTATTTGTATATCCATTAATCCAGTATAACCGATTTAGAGCAAGGAGTTAAAATCTTTTCAACAATAATCGTTTTCAGATAGATTCAGAGGATTCATCCGAAGATGCACTGTATTTTCAAAACCGATACTATGGGCTTTCAGTGGACCGATGCAAACGCTAGGGTTTCAACCCACAAGCGCCCAACCCTCAGTTTCGGCGTCAATTTGATGCAGGTTTTCCGCTATTAAGAAGGGTACGTAACGACTTGTAATTGTACGTAAGAAAAGCTTGAGTATTCCGGTACGAGCATTCTCAGCCAATTGTTCTATAGAATCACGCTTCGAAACGTTGCCATTCTGAATTGGGACCCTCATTGCGATACCAAGGTTTCTT
>Ga0209091_10003902_pt1 | contig 11829 bp, 9 predicted proteins | sample ArcticOcean_MG_C_6_FD_187438 | JGI IMG/M metagenome (GOLD analysis project Ga0209091, IMG submission 187438) | Marine microbial communities from western Arctic Ocean - ArcticOcean_MG_CB8_128 (SPAdes) (version 2) | ecosystem: Environmental > Aquatic > Marine > Oceanic | place: Arctic Ocean...
TTTAAAATAACTGGAGTAACAAATGGTACTAATAATAATAACGGAACAATAACACCAGCTACTCCAACTTCTGGAGCTGGAAAAATACCTGTGGTTACGGTATCTTACACAAATTCAGAAGGTACTGTATTTACTTCAAAAACAATAACTTTAAATGTTGGAGTAGCAGCTCAAGGTTCTGATGGATCTGATGGAGCACAAGGACCAAGTGGTTTAAGTGGTATCGCTGGATTAAACTTTGATGTTTCACCTGCATCACAAAATATTACAAGAACACAAACACCTGTAAGTTACGGCACACCATCAGTATTTACTGTAAATGTGGTTCAAGGTTCTACTACTTTTTCTTACGATAATAGTTCACCATATTCTAGTGGTTCGTTTTATATAGATAGTGTAACGGGTGGTACAGATAATAGTAATAAAACAATTACACCAACTACCCCATCTTCTTTAACTGCAGTAACAACTGCTTTTGATATAAATTATACAGATATTTCTGGAAGTGCAGGAAGTATATCTAAGTCACATATAACAAATGTTGTAGTAGATGGAAATACAGGACCAGGTGTTGTTCATACTGGTGAGTGGGCAGCAGGAAGAAATTATTTATTTAGTGATGATGGTGGGGGAACTGGTAGACGAGATTCTGTTTTATATAGTGGAACTTATTATGCAGCAACTGCACAACACACATCAACCAATAATACATTAGCTGCAAGTGGTACACCAGGAAGTGGCCCATGGCAATCTCTTGGAACTGGAGATTTATTTGTAGCAGCAAAAATCGCTGTATTTGAAGATTCATTTATACAAAATACATTGAATGTTGGTACAAATAATAATGGTGGATTATCAACTGCTAATATTGCATTAGTAGGTGGTACTACAACTCCATATATAGCAATAGGACAAGCCTCGCATGGATACAGTAATACAGGAATATGGTTAGGTAATAACACAGGAAGTTATTCACTTTCCTTAACTGGAGCATCAAATCATTTGCAATGGAATGGTTCTACTTTAGATATTAAAGGTAAAATACAAATTACATCAGGAGAAACTTTTAACCAACTTAATCATATATCAACCGAAACAGGTTCACTACAATCAGGAGTTGTTGGTGCTACATCCTCCGGCTCTTTAGGAATTTCAAATGCGGCAACTGCTCAATCATCTGCAAATACTGCCCAATCAACTGCAAATACGGCAACAGGATCGGCAGCCGCCGCTCAATTAACGGCAAATACAGCCACATCAAACGCTGCAACCGCTCAATCTGCAATTGATACAATGGAAACACAAGTTGTTCTTGATAGTGGCGGAATGGAATTAAGAAGGACTAGCGGTCACAAAGTAGCAAAATACGGAACAACTACATATTTTTATGATGGTACGACTAGTGAAGTTGTAAAATTACAACTACAAGCTGCCGGAATAACTGCTTATGGAGACGATGCAAATACATATGCAACAGTAACTAGTACTGGTTTAAATGTTATTGAAGATAGTGTAAATGTAGCTAATTTTGGTTCAACAATGAGAATTGGAGTAGATGCTGCTAATAAATCTGCTCTTAGAGTTGCTGCAGATGGTTCTATGAGCATTGGAACAAGTGAGACATCAAATATAAATCTAGATGCATCTGGTTCAGTAACTATAACTGGTGCAATTACAATTGCAGCAGGTTCAACATCTGCAGTTGATTTCGGAGCAGGAGCGGCCGCTTCCGCTTCCGCCGCCTCTACTGCCGCGAGTAACGCTCAAGGAACGGCAAATACGGCAACAGGATCGGCAGCCGCCGCTCAATCAACTGCAAATACTGCAGCATCAGTCGCAAATGCAGTAGCAGCTGTAACAGCATCTCTTGTAAATCCTACAACATTTTCACCATCATCAGCGGCAGGTACTGCAGATGGATTACATTTAGGTTCTGATAGACTTGGATATTCTAATGGTACTGATTGGAAAACCTACATGGATTCAGGTGGTAACTTCTATCTTGGTGGTACGAGTGGAGCACTTACTTGGACAGCTGCAACTTCTACATTAGATGTAAATAGAGTTACTGCAACAGACGGATCAATTGGTGGATGGGCACTGGATGCATCAACACTAAAAGGAGGAGCTCCCACTAGTGGAGGTGATGGTAGTAATACAAATCAAGGTATGATAATATCAAGTGGAGGATGGATATCAGCACCAGATTTTAATATAGATTCCGCTGGGGTTGCTTCATTTGGTCTTTCGGCCAAAATTGGTACAAAACCTTTTAGTGGATTACTAGAGGCCTCTGGAGCTAAACTAGGATTAAAATCAGGTGCACTTTGGAATGGTGATAGTCTTTACACTAAGTTTGGAGCTTACGATACATCTACTGGGAATGCAGATCTCACCTATTCATGGGCAAACACAGCCTGTGTATTACCTGGTACTAAAATTATTTCTAAACGAGGTGATATAAATGTTGAAGATACTAAAGAAGATGATATTATAAAAATATTTAATTTTGAAACTAAAGAATGGGGATGGTCATCTATTGATAAAATACATCAAGGTAAATCAAAAAGATGGATTAAAATAAAAACAAAAACTGGAAAAGAATTAAAATGTTCTGATTCTCATGCTTTATATCATCCTGATTACGTTGATAGTGTCCTTCGTGTTAACGATTTAAAAATAGGTAGTGAGTTGTATATTTTAAACAACAACGAATTACAATTGGACATTGTTTCGAGTATAGAAATATTTGATGAAGAAGTTATGGTATGGAATTATCATTTAGATAAAGTTCATAATTATATTTCTGATGGAATACTTTCCCATAATTTTTGGTCAAAGCCCGAACAGTTTACTTCTGGTCACCAATACGTAAAAGTAAATAACGTAAGTATAGAAATGGGTGATTTAGTTAAATTGGATTCTAATAATCAAATAATAAAAACAACAAGTTCAAAAGATACTGAAGTTATTGGTATTTTGTGGAAAACATTTCCTAGTGGTTCTCAAAATGAGTATACGGATTCTATGGGTAATGAACTACCAGAAAATGAAAGAGATACAAAAACTATGTGGAAAACTGCATCAATTGGGGATAGTTATGAATCTCCAAAATCAGGTTCAGTTCCAGATTTAACTGGATTTAAAGTTTGTAATCAAAGTGGTGATGTATATAGGGGTGATTTATTATGTTCTTCTGATACGGCAGGATATTTAATGAAACAACCATCTGAATGGGTAGTTACTGGATTTGATGGAGATAATAATCCTCAGTATGAAGAAAGACAATCACAATGTTCTTATACTGTTGCTAAATCAATGGAAGTTGTTACGTTTGATGATGACGGGCGTGCTGAAGGAATATATGGATATTTGTATTGTGGTTAAAAAAAAATAAATGAAGTTATATAAAAAAGAAAAAAAAGAATTAACATCTTCTTTGGTAAACTACTTAATTAATTCGGATGAATTTATTGATACTGATGTTTTGGTATCTAAAATAAATGATACATTATCATTTGATGATAGGTTACGAAATCCATCTGATGGTAGAACAATGGGAACGAAGGTAATGATTACTACTGGATGTGGTAATACAATTGAAGGTGGTGCTGATATATGGACAAATCATTTTATAGAGAATATTTGGAAAGCCATAAAATTTAGAAAACATTGGAAATTATTAATTGATTCTAAAAGACCTGTTAACTTTGACCCAAAATCATTACCAGATGATTTAGATTGGCATTTTCATGGAGATGACCATGATATAACCAATGATTTATTAGAAGAGTGTTCAGAAATATATTATTTACATTCTCATTATCACAAAAGAGAACACATTTGGAAATATGAAAACAAATTCAAATTATTATTTGTACATGCATATCCAAGTGAAATGGAAGAGGTGATTAATCATGTACCTGAATTAAAAAGATTACAATTCAACACCAAAGTAGATTCTGCTTTTTATAAAGACTTTGCACAATCTTTTAATAAGAGAATATGGATAGGAAACAATCCAACACAACTTGTTAAGGATTTTCCAAATTACACATACTCAGTTCCTAACTTTTATGAATTTAAACATAATATTCCATTTACTGATAACTTGAATTTTGATAAATTAGGATTTGCTTCAAGAGCGGAAACACGAAAGTGTATGCATTGGATGCACGGCCACCATGGATTTATTTTATCAAGTAAATATGATTTTGTTAATTTAAGAGATACTACTAGTTATACATTTCCTAATATTAAGTTTTATCAATGGTCTCCACCAATTCTTGATTCCTTTATGAGAAAAGATTTCGGTATATTCCATGGAGCATATTTCAAAGAACCATTTGGTTATTCAATATTCCAGGCAGTAGATTATGGTAAGTTACCAATAATTCACACAGAATGGGCCAAAGATGTTGATTACAAGTATAGAGCATCAACTAAAAACGAATTTGATAAATGTGTAAAACAAATACGAAAAGATGCACACGAACAAAGATATACAGAATTTGCTAAACTGAAAACATATATGATGACCTTTGATAATAGAAAAAAATGGACAAAAGATATTTTATCTTACGTTTCTTAACTAAAAAATCTGTTTTAATATACTTATATATACTTATATATAACTGATACAACTACTATCATGTCTATAATCAATTTCAACATACTCAAGGATTTTTTCACCAATAACAAAAAACAAGTTATTGATGTGAATGGAATTTCACATGATGAATTAACACCTGTTAAATATCGATGGACTCATGGTGCAACTGATAAACATTTGGGTGATGGTATGTTGGTTTATACTACCATTCAATATATGAGAGCAAAAACGTGTGTGTGTTTGGGAAGTGGTGGAGGATTTATTCCAAGAATAATGTCTCAAGCAAGAATTGATTTACACGAGCAGGAAATATTTGATGGTAACAAATCAATGGAATGGGGTGATAGTGGAACAACAATTTTAGTAGATGCATCGAATGGAGTTGGTGGTCATACTGATTGGGTTGATAAGAATTCATTCTTCAGAACAAACTTTCCATGTAGAGTAATATTAGATACAACCGAAAATGCATATTATAACTTTTTCGTTAAAGAAGATATTAAGATTGATTATTTACATATAGATGCAGGACATTCATACGAAGATGTTAAAAATGATTTCGAATTATATTCAAAATTACTTTCTCCACATGGTATCATAACAATTCACGATACCGATACCTCATATGAGAAAGAACATATTATTACAGATGATATCCTTGAAGAATTTCACCAAGATTATGCCAACGGCCCCTCTAAACTTATAAGTGAATTAAAAGAAAATAAAGAGTGGGAAATTTTCAACTTTTTTAATAATGGTATATTTAAGAGTAGACCATCTTCAACTGGATTAACATTTATTCAAAGATGCAAAAACTAAATTTAGTAACCGTAGTTGGTCACAACATCACAATGCTTCCACATATGTTGGAACACTACAAAAACATTGTTGATGAAATTTATGTTGTTGTTTATAGACAACATGAAAACGATGGGATTTTAGATGAAATAAAATCTCTCGGAATAACCCCACATAAAGTAGTAACAGAAGAAAAATTTAATTGGGAAAGAGTGACCCAATTATATAATGAAATTAAACGAACTAAGCCAAATGAATGGTGGGTGGTTTCGGATGATGATGAATTCCATATTTACCCCAAACCAATCAGAGAGATGATTTCTGAGTGTGAGGAGAATGGATGGGAATTCATAACGGGAGGTTTTCTCGATAGGATAGGAGAGAACGGAGAGTTTCCTTTGGTAACAAACGAAACGAATATTTGGAAGGAGTTTCCACTTGCGGGGTATTTTAGATATCCAATGAGTGGAGCTTGTCCAAATAAAGTTTGTGTAATGAAAGGTTCTGTGGATGTAACCAACGGACAACATTATGCGATTATTGATGAAACCCATGTATGGGGAACTAAGGGAGTATCACATCCTCTTAGGTATCCAATTGGAAGAGGTGATGGATTTATACAAGTTCATCACTTTAAGTGGGATTCAACTGTTTTAGAACGATTAAAAGAAGTTTCTGAAACAGAAAAAAACTATTCCTTTTGGGAAGAGTATAGAAGAATGTATAAAGGTATTCAGATTAATGATTGGAAAATAGATATCAACAATCCTGAATTTATGCTAGAAAAGATGGAAAACACTTTTCATTTCGATTACTCAAAATGGAATAGATTAACAAGGAAAATTATTATGGTTTAATAATTTTTATATATTTATATATAACACAAACAAATAGTAAAAAACAATTAATTAAATTAAGTTATGGCAAAAGACGAAACTTCACAAATTTTAGAAGAAAGAAAAGTTAAAGCTCTTGAAAAAATCGGTAATTCTTTAGATGCTCTTACAATATGGGTAGAAGAAATCGATAAAGAGGAATGGGGCCCAAGAATGGAATGGTACTTATCTGAGTGGTATGAAAATACTATAAAAAAGAAATAAAAACACGTAGATGAATAAGCTTGGTATTATTGTACCATACAGAAATCGTAGAAATCATCTAAATCACTTTACAACATCAATAAAAAACCATTTCAATAAATCTAAATTAGATTATGAATTGATTATAGTAGAACAATCCGATGAACTTCCGTTTAATCGAGGTTCTCTACTAAATATTGGTGTAAATAAAGCTAAAGAACTTGGATGTAATTATATAGCGCTTCATGATGTTGATATGTTACCTAATGATGATGTTGATTATTCTATCGTAGATAGACCAACACATATGGCAACAGATTTTATATCAAACCATTATAAAAAACAGAAACGAATTATTTTTGATGAATACTTTGGTGGGGTTACAATGTTTCCAATAAATGATTATTATCATATAAATGGGTATTCCAATAAATACTGGGGATGGGGTTATGAGGATGATGATTTACTTTGGAGATGTAAGGAAAACTTTTTTGATTTTAACACAAAAGAATTACCAATCAAATCACATTCTTCAGCTGCATTAACTTTCAACGGCCATACAAGTATGGTTACAATACCAAAACATTTTAAATTAAAAAACTACACTATATTATGTTCACTTAATCCATCAGAAATAGAATGTAATGCAGGATATGATTTTGACGAATATAATATCTTTTGTATTCCTGGTCTTGATACTGGTTTTTCTTATAATTCATATAAGAGATATAAATTTGAAACATGGAATACTCAGAATGAGTGTATAAGTTTAAAATCAAACATATCTCCTCCTAAACAAACTACATTATGTGTTACAGTTAATCAAACTGAAAATATAATAAAATTTTATCAAGATGGAGAACTCATAGATGAAGTTAATTTTGATGGAAGGTTATTACATTACTTTAATGAAAAGAAAATGTACTTAGGAAATTCTCCATCTCTTGAATATAATAAAAGAAGACCATTTAAGGGAACAATTGATTACTTTGCATTATTCAATCATTCACTCGAAGAAACTCAGATTAAAGAAATTTCATTAAATAAATCAATGGGACTTACAGAATCATTTGGTGATTACATTGCACCACATACTCTTGAGATGTGTTATGACATGAAAACAGCAACATATTCTGGTATTCCTGATTTAAGTGGAAAGGGAAGAAATGCTGAAGTTATGGATTGTGGTAAGGTTGCAATAGACCAATCATTTGATTATATGGAAATTCCAATCCCTTGGAGAAGGGATTCTACTTTTGAATTATTATACCATAAGGAAAATGGATTCTATGAAAATAAATGGACTTGGACAGAAACACGAAAAAATCAATTACATTTTTATAATAAAGTATTAAAAGGTAAATCTGATTATAAACGAGATGGAATTGATAACGTTAGATTCAAATTATTATCAGATACATTAGTAAATGATTATCACTTCATATCAGTAGAATTATGGAAATAGAAAAAGTTGAAATAGGAATAATTGCAGGTAACTTTGATGTTATACATCCTGGATATGTAAAAGTATTCAAAGAGATGAATGATAAGTGTCAGAAACAATATATCTTGTTACAGAATGATCCAACGATAGAAAGACCTGAAAAATTAAAACCAATACTAACTACGGAGGAAAGAAAAGAGATGTTAGTGTTTTTCTTTAATGAACCAACTTTCTTAACTTATAATACTGAAAAAGAATTACTTTTTTTAATTAAGAGTATAAATCCTGATGTTAGATTTTTAGGTGATGATTATATTGCCAAACCATATACAGGAGATGATTTGGGAATTCCAATTCATTGGATAAGTCGTTCTCATGGTTGGAGTACAACTAAGTTTAAAAAGTTAATAGCTGATACACTATGAAGTTAGAATATATAGATTGGTTTTTAAACAATATTAAGAATAAAGAATTTACCAAAAGAGATAAATATGGTAGAAATTATGAGTTTTATAATTTTAGTAGAGACCAAGTTCCATTTGATTCTAATTTCCATTCTTATTTAAAATCTTTTGTAAAGGATACTGAATTTGAATATGATAATTACCATATTCATAAATGGAAAGTTGGTTCGTATTTTAATGAACATACAGATAACAGAGATAATAGAAAATTTGCTTATATGTGTGAATTACAAGAATCTAAATGTAAGACAAAACTATTAGTAGAAGATACGAAATTAGAAGAAGGCTGGTTTGATGTATATACTAAACATATGGTTCCTGTAATTACAGATGGTGAGAGAATTTCTTTAACTATTTTTGGAAAAAAAATCAATAACAAAACAATGATATGAAGTTAGGAGTTTGTGTACCATATCGTAATAGAGAAGCTCATTTAGCTGAATTTGTACCAAAAGTTGGTGCATATTTGGATTCACAAGGAATCGATTATGTTATTTACATTTGTCATCAAGTAGATGATAAATTATTCAATAGAGGTGCAACTAAAAACATTGCAGCAAAACACGCATTTGAAGATGGGTGTGATTATATTGTATTCCATGATATTGATATGATACCAGAAGATGGTGGTGGAGCAGATTACTCTTTTCCAGAAAAAACACCAATTCATATCGCAACATCAATATCTCAAATGGAGTATAAACTAAAGTATGAGGAATATTTTGGTGGAGCGGTTTTATTTTCAAAAGAACAAATTGAAAAAACCAATGGTTATTCAAATGATTATTGGGATTGGGGAATGGAAGATGATGATTTATTTTGGAGATGTGTTTTGGAAGGATATGCAAATGATACCTACATGGATTCTCCAAGTACAATTCAGAACTACTTATCATTTAATGGTAAAAATAGTTTTGTAAAAATACCAAAACATAAATTATTAAAATCATTAACATCACGTTCACATACAATATCAATTTTAGTAAGAGCAAATCAACAAGAAGAAAAAGTTCCTATTTGGTTAATTGGTGATACTGAAAGAAGATTTTGTGAATATCCAATACTAAGAAGACCAGGATATGATTATGGTTTAAGTTATAATAATTCAAGAGCATATACTGCACAATTATGGGATACTAATAAAAATCACTTATATCAATGGATAAAGAGATATGAAAATCAATGGTCATGGGTTACTTTAAATGTGGATACATCTAAACAAAATATACATTTTTATTTAAATGGTAAAGAATCAGATGCAAGACATGGTCATGGTACACAATCACCACTTCATTACGAAGAAAGATTGAAATCATATGGATTGGGTGATTATTATTTAGGAACAACAACATCAACTGCTAAAACAGAACCAAATAAATGGTTTAAGGGAGATATTGCTAAGGTAATGATGTGGAACAGAAATTTAGATTCAAACGAGATTTCAAATTTACATAAAGAAATTCCAATTGATAAACTTGTGTTACATTATGATTTTAATAATAAAGAACAGTTGGATTCATCTAGAGTAGCTATTGATTTAAGTGGAAATAGTATTGATGGTATAATTACAAGAGGAACGTTTAATCAAGAAGAAATTAAAATCCCATATACTGTTATACCACATCGTAAAGATGGTAAAATGAATTGTTTACCACATCAAGATGAGGGAATGGTTAAAGATGAAAATGGAAATGATGTTTGGGCAAAAGGAGAAACTACTGCTCGTAACGAAAAGAGATATATTCACGAAATGCAACAAGGAACTTGGGATTATAAATCCGATGGAATAAAACAATTAAAATATGAATTAGTTGGTATTGATGAAATATCACCTAAAGCAAAAATGATAAATATAAAACTCTAATATATATTAATATACAAGATAATATGTCAGAAGAAAAGAAAAAAACTACAATAGCTATTGATGATGATAGTCCTGTTTATGTAAAAGTACGAGATGAGTTAAATAGTGTCGGTAATGGATTTTGTTTAGCAAAATGGACACAAGTTACAATGCACTTACAACTTGGACATACTCATTCCTGTCACCATCCTGCAACTCACCAAATTTCTTTAAAAGAGTTAAAAAGAAACCCAACTGCTCTACATAATACGAATTTCAAAAAAAGACGTAGAAAGGAAATGTTAGAGGGTGAACGACCAACTGAATGTGATTTCTGTTGGAATATAGAAGATAATTCAGATAGATTTTCAGATAGAACTTTCAAATCAGGTGAAAATTGGTCAAGACCATACATGGAAGAAATCAAACAACTGAATTGGAGGGAAGATTATAATCCAAAATATGTAGAAGTTGCTTTCTCAAATGCTTGTAACTTTAAATGTTCATATTGTGGTCCTGCTTTTTCATCCAGTTGGATGCAAGAGATAGAAAAGTTTGGTGCATATCCAACAACTGATTCTTTTAATAATCCAAAACATTTAGAGTTTGAAAAAAAAGTTCCATATCTTGCAAGTGAACCAAATCCATATGTAGATGCATTTTGGAAGTGGTGGCCAGATTTGTATAAAGATTTACACACTTTTAGAATTACAGGAGGTGAACCTCTTTTGAGTAAAGATACATGGGGAGTGTTGGACTATATAATAGAACATCCAGAACCAAATCGTAAAATTAACCTTGCAATTAATTCAAATTTAGGAGTTCCTGATAAATTGATAGATAAATTTATTGATAAGATAAATAAGATTTGTGATGATAATAGAGTAAATGAATTTGTAATATTTACCTCGGTTGATACGTGGGGTGAACAGGCCGAGTACATTCGTAATGGTTTAGAATTTAATAAATTTTGGGATAATTGTCATAAAGTATTAGAGAAATGTCCAAAGGTAATATTAACATACATGGTAACTTACAACGCACTATCTATACCTAATTATCATAAATTAATAAAAGGAGTATATGACTTAAAAACACAGTATGGTTCAACTGATAGGTATTGGAATTCTGCTACATTTTTAGATACTTCTTATTTAAGACATCCAAAACATCAAACAGTACAGGTGTTACAAGGAGAAAAACAATGGTCGGATAAGATATTTCAAGATGCACAATACTGTGATTTCCTTGGAGTTCCATTATTTGAAAAAGAATATATTGGATACTCCGATGTAGAAATACAGAAAATTAAAAGAACACATGATTGGATGATATCCCCAATTGATGAACAGGCTTTAAAAACTCAAAGAAGAAATTTCGGATATTATTTTAAAGCACATGATGAACGAAGAGGTACTAATTTTGAAAAAACATTTCCAGAGTTAGCTGATTTTTATAACAAATGTTTAGAAATTAAATTATGATAAAATTAAACGGAAATAATGCGTATTTCGTACCACCAAAAAATAGATATGGATTATCTACCAATGAAACATATGATTTAACGGAACATGATTTTTCTATCTTAG
>Ga0209091_10003906_pt1 | contig 11823 bp, 7 predicted proteins | sample ArcticOcean_MG_C_6_FD_187438 | JGI IMG/M metagenome (GOLD analysis project Ga0209091, IMG submission 187438) | Marine microbial communities from western Arctic Ocean - ArcticOcean_MG_CB8_128 (SPAdes) (version 2) | ecosystem: Environmental > Aquatic > Marine > Oceanic | place: Arctic Ocean...
GTGCGAATATGTCAAGTTGACTTCCATTGGCCCATCATCTGCTGGTGGGCGAAGTTCAATCGGTGATGCCTCAAAGAATCGTGACATTTTCAAGGTAGTTCGTAACTCCGCTGTACCTTCAATTGTTGTATCGACGGGAGTGAATGTTACAACCAAGTCCGCTGCTAATGTCAAATCAGGTTCAAACTCAGCCCCTAACACGCTAAATGAAAATGGTATTGCTGATTGGCGAGGTAATATCAATGTAGTTACCGCATCATTACCTAATTCCCACGCATCACTTTCAATAGCCAATCCTGGCATTAGAATCTCGTAATCTATCGAAACTGCGACATCTTCATTTCCAGTATTGGTTAGAATCACATTCCAAGTTCTTTCCCATTGACGGTGATATAACATCTCGGCCGGCCAATTATCAGCTTCAACGATGAATAATGCACCGACCACTAATTCAACGGAACGAACACCTAGAGTTGCAGATGTTGCTGAATCCGTTACGGTGATTGTCATATTATGCACTGCACCATTTAGAAGTTCATCAGAGCCCCCAAGTGCAGGAATTTGTACACTGACTATGCCATCGATAACCGCATCGATCGGCAAAATCAATTGCTGGGTAAATGGACTGACTGTCCAATTCCCTTCGACATCGATAGTCACAGTTACAGTCTCTTCCAAATTGCCAATATTAGTTAAATTAAATGATACATCCTGACTTGTTCCTGGAACTACAGCGATTTGCGAAGGTGCATTGATTTCAAGTAGGTGCTCTTCGCTAATGTTTGCTACAATATTGGCGGACAGATTCAAACCAGAATCTGTTGAAACCCAAAGTGTAGCCATATATAATTCGTCAAAACTAGCATCTGCACTTGGATTGATTCTAATCTTTACCGAACTCTCATATCCAGCCGCGATTAGAAGATTGTCAGGACTTTCAAGTGTGAATACGACGCCTGCTGAATCAGAAGAGTCCAGCCACAGATTGAAATTTGTCGGAGCGTTTCCAGTATTGGTAATTATTACCCTTGTAAGTGGAGTCTCATATGCGGTCATGTCCACTGATTGATTGGTTGGTGAAAGTGAAGCGTTGAGTACTTCGTTAACACTAATGCCAATGACATGTGTGCCGATGTAAATTCCGGTATCTTTTTCTTCTATTCTTATTGAAAGGTCCTGTAAAGTATCAGCAGTTGTTTGGGAGTCGGTAGTTACTGAAAGTGTGAATTCGGCAACATGTATGTTTCCAATAAATCCGGCTGTTGTCGTCCAATCTGAAACATTTGCAGGCAAATTATCAATGATATTGGAGGTTGTAGTGCCAAGGGTTGCAGACCAATTATCTGGCAAGTCATCGACTATCGTTAGACGATATGATGTCAAATCATTACCACTGTTAGATAGATTCAGACCAAAGTCTGTTTTAATACCAACTTCTGCAGTTAATGGCCCTTGTTCAAAAATTTCAGCACCCAATACTCGTGGTATGGTAATCGTAAGGTTCCTCGTCACATTTTCTGGCTCGATTCCTGAACCTAAATGGACTCCGCCCAAGGACGCGTATGCAGTCACTGGTATCCTGATCGTTCCTGCAAGAGGGAATTCGTTACCAGCAGGACCTTGGATTCCCAATGCTGCTGATCTTATCTCTCCAGGCGTTAATCCTGTCAGAGTTAAAGGTGATACAGATGAATTCCATCTTTTTGTTTCTTCAAACCCACCGGTATTATCTGCAGTGAAGTATTGTTCAGTGGCATTGATAGTTACATCCAATGTTTCCGAAATATCCGAGACTAAATTATGGCGAACTTCAACATTGAGCCCAAGTATTTCGTCAAAGCCCATTCCAGCCTTGGCATTGATGACATCTTGAACTGTCAACTCAATATGCTCTGTTGGCAAACCGGGGTCAACAACAATTATTGGCCTAACTTCAACTGCTGAAGAATCAATTGCAGGCGTTCCTCCACCTGTTGCTTGAGCCATTACCCATATGCTGATCGAATCACCAGCGCGATTATACTCGCTTGTATCAAGAGGTAATTGTATAGGAGGGACTACGACTGTAAGTACTACTGTGACAGTAGAGCCCTCATTTACCACCGCTGTGGAGGTAGTTGACAGAGATAAAGTCCAATTGTTTGCCAAAACTCCTAGTCCTGCGTTTAGGTTAAAGGCGGTTGCGATATTACCAGTATTTTCTATTTCAATTGACAATTCAGCTTCATGTCCAGGTTTTACCTTGGTCACTCCTACTGGCATTGTCACAGATGCAGAATAATGCTCACCTGACATTACATGAGATACGCCTGTGAGAGTATAACTTGCTTGAACTGATGTTAGAGTCAAGGTGATAGTTTCTACTAATGTCCTTGAAGCACCTGCTGGCACTGATACTATTATTTCTTCAATGTAGGTGCCATTTGGAGAGATTACAGGAGTTGTTTCGCCATTCCGCGTCTTATCTGCCCAACCGAGTACATCGGTAATTCCAACCATAAATGAATCTGATGACGTCCCCGTATTCTTGACAATATAGGTCAAAGTTGTCTGCATCCCAGGTTCCGTAGTTATATCGGACAGAGATGGTAATTCTGCAATATAGTTTGAGAATTCTATATCTACTTCACTGATGATTTGTTGGTCCAAAACCGTCCCATTGAAATGGACCGTCGCTGTCAAATTCCAAATACCTGTAACTGAACTCGCATCGATATTGGCAGTAAGGGTGCTAGCCGTTGCTGGAATCAGAATAGAGCCTGGTTCCAGGGTCAAAGTATTAGACCATACTGTGAAATCGTTAGTAGGGTCGGCTATTTCAAAGAATGAAAGTTCCATCGTAGCAGACATTGCCATTACTCCTTGGTTGAGAACGGTTGCTGTCACTAGATGAACCGCATTAGTCAGTCTAGCAGTACTCTGTCCACCAATAGGTGCTGGAATAGTATTCCCAGTAACTGCACCGGAATGAAATCCTCTAACATGGAAATCTAATCTTTGTTCATTATTTGCACTATTAGAATCCGTTGAACCAGCAGCAGCAACGACCCGTGCAAACAAGGTTTGTGAATCACCAGTAGTGGCATTCCAAGAAATTAAGATTGGATTGCTGGGTGAATTGGCTGGAATAACCCCCAGATTTATACTTGTAACCGTAGTTTCACCAGCAGTTGGTGAACCTAGGTGTGCGAGGTTAAGTATCGCTTGCCCAGCAGCCGAGCCAGTATTAGCAACAACGATTCTAACAACGTGTTCCTCTTGCTCAAGGATTAAATCTACCCCATCCCAAACAGAACCTGCCCCATCGAGTGTAATCGATTGCACAGAGAAATCAGGGCCAGCCCTTGCGCCATCACTAGCACTTGTAAATGGGGCGATATTTGGAGCCAATAATACCAGCAGAATTAAACCCGCTACAAGGGAACTAATCTTTGTGCTAGAATCACGCAACAGACTCACCACCTGGATTACGGAATTGGTCGATTGTAACCTTCTTTCCTTGACGCTTCCATTGAGCCACTAACTGAACTAGTAAACGCTCATGCTCATCGTCGCTAATTCCCAATCTGCGCCTCTCTTCCCAGAGCAATAATTGCTCGGTTTTTGTTAACAAAGAATCTCTAAGATAGAGTTCCAAAGTTCTTCGATATGCATCCCTGTCAGAAATGGAGTAAACTATGGTGTCGCCGGGCAATTGATCGGCCCTGTTTTGAATTAGATTGCCTAAATTTAACGCCGCATCATAGGTGATGTTTCTTTTATCCAAATCTGCTTGTATAGAACTGGACAATTCTTGCAACTCATAACGTGTATTTGAGCGCTGTATTTTTTTGAAGTAACGACGGCTTCTGCCGGTCATGCGTGTCGTCACCATGCCCACATCTTGTTCCCGCCAGTTATTGAAAGAATCGCTTGACACCCTGCACTCTATGCAATTAGTAGAGAGTGTCATGAATATTGCATAAACGCACCACTGTAGTGATTAACTAGCAGAATTTGCCCTCAAATAGATGTGATATGGCCCAAAGCAACCCTTGATGTGCTAGATTCTCACCCTTGTGATTAATGAGCGACACAGTGAACCTAGAAAGCGGCCAAAAAGCCCCTACTTTTTGTATGGCAGATAGTGATGGAAATATGCATGATTTAGAAGCGATTAACGCCTCTGGAAAGACTGTTATTTTGTACTTTTATCCACGTGATTCCACACCTGGATGCACTGTACAAGCTTGTGACTTTAGAGACCAGATGGGGAGGTTGAATAACAACCAATATTTGGTCTTAGGAGTTAGCATAGATTCAACAAAATCACATCAAGATTTCATCGGTGAACAACAACTAAATTTCTCACTGTTATTGGATGAAGATAAAACCCTTCACAATGCATATGGAACTTGGAGATCGAAGATGAATTATGGTAAAGAATACATGGGTTGCGCCCGTTCAACTTTCGTCATAAACCCACAAGGTAATTTAATATTTGCAAGGTATAATGTCAAGGCAAAAAATCACGTTGAAATGTTAATTCGGGAACTGAATATAGCGGAGTGAAATCTGTGAGTTCCAACAGCGAAGAGATTGGATCCGAACTCAACCAACTTCGCAACCAAAAAGTCACTCTTCCTGGTGGTAGCATTGCATGGTGGCCATGTCACATTGGTGATAGTTGTAAGATTGGTGACGCAGGCAAGATTGGATCTCTCGCCCATATTGGAGCGAGTGTAATTATTGGTGATAATTGTAAAATTCAAGGTGGTGCGTATATTGCAAACAAGACGCGTATAGGAGATGATGTCTTCATCGGTCCAAACGCCACCATAATGAATGACAAGTACCCACCATCCGGTGATTCAAGCCTGTGGCAGATTGTCGAAATCGGTAATCGCGTTGTAATCGGAGGCGGTTCTAACATCGTCGCTGGTGTTTCGATGGGTAACGATTCAGTACTAGCAGCAGGAGCAACATTGACACATGACATCCCCGTAGGAGAAGTGTGGGCTGGTAATCCTGCAAGATTCTTAATGACCCGTCAACAATATGATGCAAAGAGGTGAGATGATGGATAAGAAAGCAATCGTAGCAGATTTCCTTAGTCGTTGTATTATCTATTCAGATAAATCAATTACACGAAAAAAGGCACGTGGTGACAGTGAAGATATTACTGCTTGGCAATCCTATAGAGATTTCACTGCATATTCACTCGAGGAAGTTAATTCTGGAAAATTAGACGATTGGTTTGATGAAGACGAACCTACTAATTTGTTAGATAATTGCCACCAAATTAGTATTGATGATTTGGACCACCCACAGAGAGCGACTTGGTTGAGTGGATTACTATCACCTAGGCCACTTATCGTAGCAGCGAGTGAAAACGCAGAGGGTATGGGTAACCTAGCCCCTCTATCTTCGGTAATGCTCGTTTCCAATACGCCACCATTGCTAGTAGCATCCTTGTCCCAATCAAGAGATGGCCGGCCCAGAGATACTTTGGTCAATTTGCGACTGAATGGTAAAGCCATTCTTCATCTACTCCCCGCTTCACAGAAAGCTGCTGAAAATGTTGATCTCGCTGGCACTCAGTTACCTGCTGATAAGAGTGAGTGGGATATTTGTGACTTCACCAATGTAGGCGATAATAAAATGCTCATCGGACAAGCAGTTGCTGCGATTCAAGTATCTCTTGTAGAGGAAAGAGATTTGCCTCAAGCAGTCGCTAAATTAGTAGTTTTAAAAGTTGAAAAACTATTTGTTAGCGATGAACAATCACCTATTAATGGCCTTAGAGTATTATGCCAGCATGGCATGGATAGGTTGACTGAGTCACCGAATAGTTGGTCTATGAAAGTGGATAAGCATTACAATTGAACTAATCAATTGTTTTTATTGAATCCCACATTTGTTGTAAACCTTGATTCAAAGATACCTTTGCTTTCCAATCTATTTTGGCATTATTGCTAATATCTGGAAGGCGCCTTACACTATCACCATGATATCCTTCACCGTTTGTCACCGCCGGAAGTCCACCAAACCAGTCGGCATCTTCCGATACGATTGAAAATATCATTTTTTGTAGTTGAGCGATGCTAACTTCTTGCTGGCTACCAATATTGTATACATCGCCACTTTGCGCTTTATCGCTTGCGGCTTTGATGAATCCTTCTGTGACATCATCAATCCAAGTGAATGAACGTGTTTGGCTACCATCACCGTGCAAAGTAATTGGTTCATGAGTGATAATAGATTGGAAGAATATAGCCACAACTTGGCCATAATCATCACCCAATAATTTTGGCCCATAAGCATTGAACGGTCTAACTATTCTTGCATCCAAGCCATCTCTAATCGCATGCTGTGTAGCAACTTCATCAAGATATTTGCTTGCCCCATAAGAATGCCTTTGATGCATGGCCGGATTTGTAAAAACCATTGGATTACCGTCACTAAGAGGTTGTTGTTTTGATTCTCCAAATGCTTCAGGAGAACTTGCCAATACATATCTCGCATTAGATCTCTGGGCCGATTCTAAAGTCCTAAGAGTGCCCACGATATTGGTTTCAATGACATCTCTGGCTTTTTCATGAAACCATTTTGTCCCATTGATTGCTGCAAGGTGAAAAATAATATCCAAACCAGAATGAATCGATTCACACTTTAGTAAATCGGATTCAAGACAAACATCACCTTCTATCAAAGTGAAATTGGGATTATCCAAAGATGCTTGTAAATTAGCCAACTTACCTCTAAATAAATTATCAAGGACAATGACTAATGCTCCTTTTTCTAATAGATTTTCAACAAGATCACAACCAAGGAATCCTGCCCCTCCTGTGACGAGAACTTTCTTTCCTTCGAACATGGTAATCACTCATGCACGTTGCAATACCGAGAGAGTCACGACTCCATCAACTCGCTTCATTTCAATTTGGTCGCCATTATTTATTGCAATACATGGGTCTGATTCAAAACCATGCCCATATGGCAAATCAAGAAGTGAACAAGCTGGAAGGGTCAATGGACATACATCTCTGTTGACGATTGCTTTAGGACCGACTCCTGTGTAAATTAATCCCATCAAAACATATGGAGCAACGGTGGAACCTGAACCTTTAGGATAAATCAAAATTGTATCTTTTACCGCTTGACCGTCAAGGGGATGTCCTGTTTCTTCGATTACTCCGCTATCTGCATTTACATAACCCAAATAGGTGATTGCAACATCGGTTACTAAGGCTGTACCGGTTACTGTGAAATCTTGTTGAGATAATAATCCACTTCCTTTAATTTCCGCATCACCTTCTTGATGGGTCTTTGCTGATTGGTGTTGAGGTTGTGCTTTTGCTTGTAATTGAGGACGAGGTCCTGCACTTAACTTTGGGTCGATGGCATGTGCAACACATTGCTCAATAGGCATTACACTGGTTGGTAATTTGTTAAGTCCACTAGTCAAGTAATGCTCAGCCTTCAACGAATTCGTCAACAAATGATTGTAGTGTTGGCGATTATATGGCGTAACTTCTGGACAAGTGTCTTGTAAAATTAGAGCCCCTGCTTCTTCCAGAATTGAGATGCTGCCATCTGCCAAAGCCAATTGATAATTTTCTCCACTGGTGAAAACCCACAATCTTCTATCTGGAATTTTCCCTCCAAATTCTGCGTGTGAACGCACTGCTGAAGCAGTGATTCGTATCTCTTCTAGGCTTGCTTGAGGACAGCCGATTACAACTAAGTCAACTTGACCTGTTGGCGCCAAATCATCGTAACGCTGCTGCAAATCTTCTGCACTGAAAGTTAGTTGACCTTGCCAACCATTGTCAGGTGCTTGCCATTGTCCATCTTCGTTTCTGCCGAGTGGTGGATCTTGAGAGTGGCCCACTGCCCAAAGCATTGGAATTCCATAATTTGCTGCTGCTGAGGTCAATGCCTTCTTTCGAGCAAAACTCAGATGTTGAGGTAAACCGGTAATCAACGGCATTGGACCCCAAGGTAAATTCCATTCAGGTTTAACCTGCTTTCCAATCCAATCACCTAGTATAGACCAGTCGGATAAGGTCTCCATTTGACAACCGATATCAACGATGATATTGGGAATTCGGTTTTCTTCAAGATGTAAACCCCAGCGTGGAGCATAGCCTGTTAATGCGGTTGCTAGTGCTGATAATCCAGATTCTCGATTTGTGATTAAAGATGTCCAGGTATTGGAGAAACATACTGCATTTGATTCTGCCCAAGAGGCGATTCCTTCAGGGTTGGTGATCCCTCTATCATAAGGTGTGCAAGAGAGTGTTGCATCTATCCCCAACCGTTCATAAGCCTCAACAATCTCAAATTGTTGTTCCAAGAAATCTGGCCATGCGATGTCCATTTCTTGCATTTTTTCTTTGTCACAACCGGCTGAATTGAGGGTTGTGGGGATGGCGACAACACCGCTGCTATCTCCGCTCAAATCTGAAAGAAATCTGCGTAATCCATGCCCGCCGGTGATAACTGAAACTCCCGAAACGTGAGCGTGTGCGACTTTAACAAATCCATCCGAATTAGCAGTTGTAGCCAAATCAACTACCAAGCGTGCTGCTTTTTGCCTCGTTTCACCTTCTTCCCCATCTAATTGAGATTGGAGGCGTTGGGGAAGTTCCATACAACGAGGCAGTGATTGGATGCTCATCAATTAACCCCCTCCATCGATTGACAAATCTGCTTTAATGAATTATTTCCCCCTCGCGTGCGCTAATTCGGTGAATATATATTGATTAAACACCGAAGGCTTTGATACCATTGAGGAATTCCCTCTTATTCATGTCACCAAATAGTAGTGCGGTTGAACATGCCCCTATTGCAGGAGAACCTGCACATGACCAAACTGGTAAAGATGTGCCACGGATTAGTGATGAAAACCGTAGCACAGAAGTACAAGGCGGCAACAGACAAAGAGTTGTTGAAAATGGCAGATATCAAGGTGTTGTAGCAAGAAATAGCCCGAGCAGAAAGTCAAAAATATTGACTGTAATTCAAGTATTATCAATTATTGTTGCACTAATATTGTCAAGTTATGCTCTTGTTGTTCTAAACGGATTACAATTATCCCAAGGAAAGGATGGTCAAGATGCTATTGAAACCCTAGTTCTTTCCGAAGGACGTGAAGCTGATATGATTTGTACGGAAGGTGGGAATGATATTTTCATTGGCACTGATACCAATCAAAATGGTATCCTCGATGATGTGGAAATCACCTCGACTACAAAAATTTGTCATGGAAAAGAAGGTCTTTCTGGACCTCAAGGTGCAAATGGAGACTCAGGTGGATTGGGCGATAACGGCACAACTAGTTTAGTTAGAATGATTACAATTTATGCCGGTAATGCAACTTGTTTGGAGGGTGGTCTAGCGATCTATTCGGGAATAGATGAAAATCAAAATGATTACCTTGATGATGAAGAGTTTGCTACTGTTAGCGAACTTTGCGATGGCAGGATTGGCGGGGATGGAAATAATGGTGGAAGCGGTGCTCCCGCCCTAGTAAAGAAGGAGATTCCTCCTTCTAATGTATGCCCAGTTGGATTCATTTTACGCTTCGGAATAGATGATGGAACTGGTAATTCAACCGCCTTTGATGGCAATCTCTCAGATGATGAAGTGGTCGAAGAATTGAAAGTATGCTCAACTCCACTCACCGCTGAAAGAATCTCAAACACTGCACCGAATGTCAATGATGGAATAACTGCAAGTTGTGATGCTATGAATTGGAATGAAAAATACTCTATCACCATTTTTGCAGCATATAGCCCTCTTGACGGCTGCGAATTGTGGACCACTGAAGGAATAATGGATACTACAACAATGCTTCTCGATATTAACCCTCTAGGAGACTCACTACCAGGTAATGCACTGGGATTCACTAGTGTAGCAGGTGAACAGGGAGAATTAATTTTCTTTGACGCTGATGATGGGACTAATGGAAGAGAATTGTGGGTAACTGATGGAACTACTATTGGCACCCATATTGTACAGGACATATTTGCCCAGAATAGCATAGATTCCAACTCAGTATTGATTCCATTCATGCAAGGCGTTGTGTTTACTACTAAGTCCAACACAATACATTGGGCTAATTCAAGCGATATTGTTGAACTTTCACAGATTCCAACATTTGATATTGCAACTCAATCTATTCTGAGTTCAAGTTTTTCGACTCTATCTGCAAGTGGATTCTCACTACTTGATAGCGATGCAGAAAATCTTTGGTTTATCGCTAAAGATTCAAATGGTGATCTAGAACCATATCAATTATCGACAAGTGGACAACTAACTGCATATGATGTCAATCCAAATGGAAACTCTTTAGCACAATTTAGCGTTTCTACCGAACAAGGATTGGTAGTGGTTGCTACTGCTAACTCTGGAAGACAATTGGCATTACTAAGTTCTGGAAATGTAACTTGGTTGACATCCCTAATGGATACGAATAACGGTAATTGGCCAACGAATATTGGCACTGGACTAGGCTTGCATTCACTTTCTAGCAAGATTATTTTTGATGCACAAACATCCGGTGTAGACCCGACGCTTTGGTCTTATGATTTCAATAACGGAATGACTACTTCACTGTCTACTGAGATTGTGATTCCTGGTGAAAGGACTGAAGCTGTCATCAATGGTGGAAAGATATTCTTTGATTGCGTGACTGCAACATCTGGTAGCGAGTTATGCAGTAGTGATGGTACAATTGACGGCACTGTTGTTGCTACAGATTTGAGTAGCGGAGTTGTTGATTCCGATGTCAGACATATCTCTGTAATTGGAGATTATATTATTTTTATCGCCTCGGGTGACGATGTTGGATTTGCACTGTGGTCACTTGATTCGACAGGAACTATTCAATTGCAATACGACCCATACCAAGGCCTTGGCAACGATTCAGATAGTGGCCAATATGGCGATATGAGAGTCACCGATACTCAGATTATCTTCGCGGCATACGATGGCCAAAATGGTAATGAGTTATATTCATGGACACACTTGCAATTAACAGATGAATGGTTAATTTGGTAATGTAGAAAGTTCACTACTTACGGTCTATGCAGTATGGGCAGGACTCTCCTATAACATATTCAGGAGAGTTCTGTTCTTCCTCAGAGTTCGGTTCCCTACATGCAAAGCATTGAGCGAATCCTGTTTCTTCAAGTTGAGGATTAACCGAAACTCTCTGATCAAAAACGAAACAATCGCCAACCCAATGCGCTCCTCCTACTTCCTCGAAGTATCCTAGGACCCCGCCTTTGAGTTGGTATACGTTTTTGAATCCTTGATTGAGCATTATCGCACTTGCCTTTTCACAGCGAACTCCTCCTGTACAATACATTACGATTGGAATGTCCTCCAACTCCTCTAGCAATGCCTCCGCTGCTTGAGGAAATTGACGGAATGATTTGAGATTAAGATCTATGGCATTCTCAAAAGTACCAACCCGTAATTCGTAACCGTTCCTAGTATCTATTACCGCTATCTCTCGGCCCTCGTCTAACCATTTCTTGAATTCTGTTGGCGTAATATCCTCACCGGTGAAACGGGCTGGTTGTATCTCGTCCATCCCAACCGAAATGATTTCCTTCTTGAGTCGTACATTCATACGATTAAAAGGCTGATAATCAGTGTATGAGCGTTTCAAAGTGATTCCAAGGAATCTCTCATCCTTTTCCAATTCACTAATGAATTTTCTAGCATTTGGTTCACTCGCTGATAAGAAGAAATTTATTCCTTCGGTTGAAAGTAATATTGTTCCTTTCAATTCAAGCGTTGCACACAACTCTTGTAGCGGTTTGCGCAACT
>Ga0209091_10003907_pt1 | contig 11820 bp, 13 predicted proteins | sample ArcticOcean_MG_C_6_FD_187438 | JGI IMG/M metagenome (GOLD analysis project Ga0209091, IMG submission 187438) | Marine microbial communities from western Arctic Ocean - ArcticOcean_MG_CB8_128 (SPAdes) (version 2) | ecosystem: Environmental > Aquatic > Marine > Oceanic | place: Arctic Ocean...
GTTCCTATTACACCTTCTTTAGCCGGAATATAATGACTCAAGTGCCGTTCCCCCAAAACATACAGAATATTTGAGACATTGATGATCTTTCCATAAGACTGATTAATCATATTAGGCACAAAAGATTTAGCACACAGCCATGATACAGAAAGACTAATATCAACAACCTTTTACCATTCTTCGAATTTCTTATCTAGATAAGTGGTTCTTGGACAAATAGCAGCATTATTCACTATTAAGTCTAGCGTGCCATAGTGTTTTAGAGTCCTTACTGCTGCTTCTGTTACTGCAGATTTATCTTAAACGTCAACTTGCATGTATAAAGCATCATTGAAGTACTTGCTGACTTTGGTAAGTATTTCAGATGCCTCTTTTATATCAGCCCAGTCCCAAAGCACAACTTTTGCTCCTCGCCTTGCAAAACCAATTGCTACTGCCGCTCCAATACCTTGTTTTGCTCCAGTAATAACGGCCACTCGATCATTTAAAGATAGTGTGGTTAGATTTTTTTCTGTCATTTTACATATTTCTAAATGGATTATATTTTATTCATTATGAAATAACACTCTATTCATTTTTATGTTTTTTTTATTATTCTATTTAGAAGTAATGTTTGAAGCTGTAGATTGAATAATAGTTCTACGAGTGGGGTTGACTTAAGGATTGAATAGTCCCTTAACTAGTTTAAACTTAAACAAAAGGGTTTATTAAGACTGATTGTGTGTCATATATGGATCCTTCATGTTCTGCTTCTGGAAATGGCAACCTAACGGTTAATTTTTCCAGTCGGGGCTGATTGGATGCTTCTCCCCTAAGAATGTTTTTATTAAATACTTCCCAATTATTTCCTGGTACCAGAGGCCAAGCATCTGTGGCACAGTATTGAAATAGAAGCAGGCGACGCGGTGCTCCAGAAGTATTTGTTGCAGAACCATGTAAACAACGTGCATGGTGAATTGTAATCCCTCCTGCCAGCAACTCAATAGCCACAGCTTCTTTGTCTGAAAAATTTGAATCTGTAACCGCACCACAGAATCTCCCATTCTGGTGGTGATTTAGTATAGGTCCTTTATGTGACCCTGGAATGACCATAAGAGCTCCGTTTTCAATTGACATGTCGTCGATGCATACTCCTACTGCAAGGAGGTCATCATTGGTGTGAGGATAGAAAGCCCAGTCTTGATGCCATTGTACTGGGCTACCAAAGGAGGCGGACTTCATATTCAGCTTATCACCAAAAGTCCTTATACCAGGCCCTATTAACTGTGATACTATGTTAAGAATTTTATTGTGTCGTACGGTTCTATTATAGACTTCATGCTGTTCAATTGGATTTTTGAGCCGTCTGAGCTTTGGTGATTCATATGAATGACCAGGTTCCAGATCAAATACTTCGGAATGATTTGAAGCAGTTCTCGATTTTTCAAGGAATTCATCTGAAACCTTTCTGAGTTCCAAAATCTCTTTCTCTGACAACAAATTCTCAACATACAGATAGCCATAATCACGATAAAAATTAATACTATCGTTGCTAAGTTTTTTATTTTTCATATGATTTAAGAAGCGATAAGATTTATTCCCTCAGCATTTTACAAGATCATTGACATTCTTATAGTAATGATGTCTACAAAAAAAAATAAAAGCATATTTAATACCCCTGATTTTCCAGCTCGCAAATTTATTAAAATATAAAACTTGCTAGAGCAGGAATTTTTTTTTCCATGAATAATATAAACTTTAATATCAAAAAAGGGGGAAAAGGTTGGTCTTGTTGGTGAAAGTAATTCAGGATAATGTGTTTATGTTATGTATATAATTCAATTAATTAATTCTCCTCCAGTAAAAATAGTTAATGCTAAGCTTAATTTTAATGGTAAATATCTTTTGTTATTATATATTAATCAAATCAGAAAAATTATAGTTAACTTAATTACTATGATTTTTTCAAGATCCTATGTCTAATCTGAATCCAGTATTAAAAATTAATCCTTAGTGGTGTGGTATTTGACAATAATGAAGTAATTGTTGTGAAATATAGATAATTACATTTTTCTAAACATTATAATTACAGAACATTTAATAAATGTATAGATTTTAAAAAAGGAATACTTTAATTTATGGAAATATTAGATATCAAACTGGTAAGTAGTTTAGCACCCCCATAGGTCTGTGTATTTGTACCGACAGCCGGTGTCCAGAAACATTTAATACTCTTGCTTTATTAGGTGCAGAATTTATCTTAATATGGTGTAATACGTTACTGGATTTTCAGGAAATAAATCAATTTGTATCTATGCATAGTTTATTATGTCTTCAGGAAGGTGCTTATCAAAATAGCCAATGGATTAATTCAGTTACGAAAGCAGGCTTAGAAGGAGTTGAAAAACTTGGAGAATCAACAATTCTTTTTACTTACTGAAGAAGATAAAAGTAATGTAAATAAATAGGTACGATTTTATTCTCCATGAGTACTATTTAGATTTTAGCTAAATATAGAAAGGAAATATTTTTTATCGAGTAAAACCACCATAATTATTAAAATAACTTGGATTTAGATGTTTAATAATTTTTTTAACACTATCGTTTGCAGGACCATAAACAGTGATTTTTTTTGGGGTAGCTAATTTTAATAATTCAGGTAACATAGAAGATATATTATTCATATGTAATATTAAAGCTTCGGAATTTAAATAACGGTTATAATAATGGACATATTTCTTATCTGGACTCAACCAAAATTCATAGGCTAAAGTACCAATTTCATGTTTTTTAACTTGAGATGAAGCTTTTGTTATCCACTCTTTCAATTCATCTAATTTACCTTTTTTGATTTTTGCTTCAACATTCCAAGATATATTAATATCCATATTATTTAAAAGTTAAATTCATTATTATTAATCAATCAATTCAAAAATAGCCTCTATTTCAACAGCTACCCCTGTAGGTAATTGAGCAAATCCTACAGCACTCCTAGCATGATAACCATGACTATCCTTTCCAAATATTTCATGATATAAATCTGAAGCACCATTTATAACAAGGTGTTGATCAGTAAAATCTAAAGTTGAATTAACCATACCAAAAAGTTTTAAAACTTTGATATTATTAAGACTTCCAACCTCTTGATGAATAGTTTGTAAAATCCATATACCACACTCTTTAGCTGCAAGATATCCTTGATCAACGTTTAAATCATCCCCAAGCTTTCCTTTTATTTTTGAAACATGCCCTGAGGTTATTAGCATATTGCCATAACTCACTACCATATTCAAATAACCTATTTCAGCATCATCACTAAATGGAATACCAAGTTCCTTTGCTTTATTTTCTGGATTCATTGCAACCTTTTGATTTTATTATTTCAAAAATTATTTAAATCATTACAATTTATGATGAATACATAAATAAATTTTAGAATAACAAAATTAATATAATTTAATTTTACTATTTCTATAACAAATAAATTTATATATTAATTTAATTAAAAGTAAAGATATAATTTATTTCTAATTTAAAATTAATATGGTATAAATATGTTTGTTTGATTATGATTATAATAACTTTGATATTAATATATATGTGTGCTAACAATCAAGTAAATTTTAACAAATGGAAAAAACAGCTGATGCAGTAGTTATAGGAGGGGGAATAATGGGGGTAAGCGTAGCTCACTTCCTCGCAAAGAAAAATATTGGAAAAGTTGTATTATTAGAGAAACAGCATTTGGCATCCGTAAGCACTGGTGGTTCAGCAGCAAATATTAGAAGTGCATATTCTAATCCTCTTACCATTAAATTAGCTATGAGAGCATTAGAAATGTTTGAGAATGACAAAGAGGAATTAGGAGGTCAAAGTGGATTTTGTCGTACAGGAATGATGGCACTTTTAGGTGAAAAACACCTTAATGCTGGAATGGAGGTACTTAAGCAGGAAATAGCTTTAAATACTGGTTCAAAAAGAATTTCAATTGAAGATGCTAAAGAACTCGCACCTAAATTTAATTATGATGGATTGATTGCTGCCACATATCAACCCAGGGCAGGATATGCAGACCCCATACTAACTACTAGAACTCTTGCTGAAAGTGCTATTAATAAATGGGGATTGGTAATTCATGAAAGTTTATCTGCTACAGGATTTAAAATAGAAAATAATAATATTTTAGGTGTAAAAACAACCAAAGGTTTTATTTCAACTCCAATCGTTATCAATGCAACTGGACCGTGGGGACGTCAAGTAGGTTCCTTTGCAAATAAAAATTACTCTATACGTTGGAGTAGAGAAGGGGACCTTGTTAAAGAATTACCAAATAATTTTGGTAGTTTTCCAATTATTGCAGATCCTACTAGTAGGATTTATTTTAGGCCACATAAAAATAACATGCTGTTAGCTGGACGAGATTATCCTAAAGAAATTGAGCCTCTGGATATCAATAATTACAATTCTGAATTGGACGATTATACTCTAAAATTAATTGAAAAGGGACTATCTCAAAGAATTCCATCTATTCAAAGCGGAAATTATAAACAAGGTTGGTCATCAATATATACTATTACAGATGATTGGCATCCATTAGTTGGGCCTGATATAAAATTAAATGGTTATTTTACGTGTTTTGGAGGAAGTGGACACAGTTTCAAACTTGGCCCTCCCATTGGAGAAGCACTTGCCGATATAATCTTAGGAATAATACCAAAGATTGACATAAGAGACTTACGTTCAAACCGTTTTGAAGATGGAGAATCATTTAGTTCCGCATGGGGTAGTGGTAATCGTGCTTAATTAAGATAATAAGATTTGAAAAGATATAAATTAAATTATGAAAATAGGATTAGCACAAATTATACAAGAATCAAACACTTTTTCTCCATTTAAAACGGAGTTAAAAGATTTTTATAATCAATATTTTTATTTAGGTAAAGATATTTATAATGGTTTTAAAAATACAAAGCTTGAACTCAATGGCATGATTGATGTGATAAATGCTAATAATTTAGAACATATTCCATTATTAGCTACTCATGGATCATGTTCAGGACCGCTAACTAGGGAATGCTTCAGTTCTATATTGAATGATTTAAAAAAGGTTTTACTAGATGCTCCTAAACTTGATGGATTATTATTAGCATTACATGGCAGCCTTTCAATAGAAGACGAACCAGACGGAGAAAGCGAGATTCTAGAATTGATTCAAAGAATTATCTCCAAAAATATCCCTATCGGTGTTTCACTAGACTTACATGGCCATATTACAGAAAGAATGCTTAAAAAAAACATATTTTATATAGGTTATAAAACATATCCACACATAGATATGTATGCAACTGGGAAAAAAACAGCAGAAATTTTAATATCAACATTAAACAAAGAAATCAAACCAAAGATGGTATTATCGAAACTTCCATTGATTATAAGCCCTGTATGTGGAAGGACTGATGAAGGCCCAATGAAATCAATCTATGATGATCTTCAAAATTTTACAAAAAATGATAATATTTTAGATGCATCGTGTTTTATGGTTCAGCCATGGCTAGATTATAATGATTTAGGGTTTGCAGTATTAATATGTTCAAATAATGATATGGATAAAGCTAAAGTTGTATCAGACACAATTTGTGATAAGGTATGGAAAATAAGGAATACATTAGTTCCTGATTTAACTCCACTCGTGGATGCAATCGAAGTAGGTTTGTCTAGTAATGGAACTACAGTGATAGGTGATTGTGGAGATGCACCAAGTGGAGGCAGTGCTGGTGACAATCCAACAATTCTAAAGACACTTTTAGATCTTGGACTTGATAAATCAGACAAGAATATTTATTTGACTCTAGTTGATCCTAGAGCAGCAAAAGCAGCATGTAACTCCGGCGTTGGCAGTGAATTAGATCTAAAATTAGGACATTATTTTTCAAAATATGAGGGGAATCCCTTAAAAATAAAAGCTAGGGTTAAAGCAATAACTGATGGTTCATTTAAAATTAAAAATGGACTTGAAGGGGTTGAAATGCAATTTGGATTAACCACTTTAGTAACTATAGGTTCAATATCAATATCTGTAAGGTCATATGGAGGACTAGAATGGGATGTGGGTCAATATACTTCAGTGGGTCTTGACTTAAAAGAAGCTTCTATTATTTTTGTAAAATCTCCTTCGCATTTCAGAGTAAGTTATAGTTCTCATTCTGAGCGAATTATTATTGCTGATACCCCTGGATCTACTTGTTGTGATATAAAAAATATAAAATATCAAAATATCAAAAGACAAGTATATCCCTTAGATGATATATAATTTCAACATATAAATTTATTTCTTAATAATTTTTTATTAAATTAATATTATTATAATTTTACATATTTCAAAACATAATCGTAATCTTTTATTTTTATTTCACAACTTTTATATTTAGGATTTAAATGAAATTAACAATGGTCTGTGACTTTAAAAATAAAGAAGAACTTAAACTTTTAAATCAATTAGGTATAAAACATGCCATTCACTATAATATGCATGACTTACCAGATTCTATTGATAAAATTTCTGAAATAACTAAATATTACTCAAGTTTTGGATTAGATTTGAAAATAGTTGAATCTGGTCCTTCCCTAGACAAGATAGTTTTAGGAAAAGATGGTGCAAAACAACAAATTGAACGTTATAAAAAAATCATTAGTCATCTTGGAAGAATGGGTATTGAAATTATAGTTTATAATTTTATGCCCCAAATTTCTAATGATGCAATGGTAGTTAGAACTAATTATGAAGCAAAGACAAGAGGAGGAGCTACAACAAGTCAATTTATTTTCTCCCATCTATCTGATAAAAACATGCCTCATGATGAAAAACCTATTGATAAAGAACGGATGTGGGAAAACTTAGAAAATTTTATTTCTGAAATAGTACCCGTGGCAGAAGACTCTGGAATCACTATGGCTATGCATCCCGATGACCCACCTATTTCTAATTTACTAGGACTTAATAGAATTATGGGTACTATTGAAGACTATGAACGCTTGTTTTCATTTTCTAAAAGTAAAAGTAATGGAATGACATTGTGTATAGGTTGTTTTGGTGAAAAAGGATATGATATTAATAAATTAATTAATCATTTTTCAGAACGTATTGCATTTATTCATGTTCGTAATATTCGAGGTACAATAGATAATTTTATGGAAACCTTTCCTGATGACGGACAAATAGATTTACTAAAAGTATTTCAAACTCTTAATTCTATCAATTACACAAGTTATATAAGAAGTGATCATGCACCGACACTTTCAACTGAATCAAATAAAGATCACGATGGTTATGCTATTCAAGGTCATATTTTTACCATTGGCTACCTTAAAGGTTTAATTCAGGCTGCTATCCAATCCTAAGAATCTGCTCCATTATATGAAATCAGCATGCCAATATCATCTTTCTTTACCCGGATAGTTTATTACACAATCTGTGCAGGAAATTCATACATAGTCTCCAAAAAACATTTCAGCAACACCCAAAACAGATTTATGTTCTAATTATTTAACAAAACACTGAGTATAATTGACTACCTGTTTAAGTAAGCCTACTCCAGTTACTCCATTTATGTGTCCTTTTTTTCTGATTTTTTAATAATCTATTTCCACTACAATATTATTATGTTTATATAAAACTATTATATTTAATAATAAAATATGGTTTATAAAATTAAAAATAATAATTATATGTCGTATCTTTCCTGATTATCGCTCTGTTTATTTCTATTCTTTTTATGATAAATCTCAAGCTTCTGCAATCAGGATTTGGGATTCACTAATAATTATATTCACCTTTAATCATAACGACTAGTCCAGAAGGAGGTTACTAACAACCTCCCCGGGGGACTTAATCAGTCAAATGTATTTCCATATGGGATGTCAGAACAAGGAATCAGTTCTATTTATAATTAATATATTCGGATAAAATACTGTTCCACTGATCGGGCTTCAGATCAGGCCATAGCAACCAAAACCTGCCGATCCCCCTGAAACGGCTTCCTACCATGCATTGTCAGGATATTATCAATCACCATAATATCCCCTTGTTGCCAGGAAAATACCACTTCACAATTTTTCGATACTTCCCGTATATGGTAGAGATCCGCAGTATTGATAGGTGAACCATCACCAAAGCAGACGTGATTACCCAGAGTTTGTTCTCCCGAGGTTGTGTTTTTCACTAACTCACCAGTGCCCGATACCAAATTTTTAGGACTGTCCATATCCCGATGCCATTGATCTGCCTGGTTATGCCAACACTTTTCTTCAGTCATCGGATGAACCCGGGACGCAGGCTTGGTTGCGGCAGTCCTGATTCCAAGATCGGTCCATTCAAATTGCATGCTTGAGTTGTATAAATAATCTTCTGCTGTGGCTTTGCATTCAGTTTCAAAGGTTTCCTGCCAGGATATTCCTGCCCCGGATGGGCCGGTTTTATCCCACAAGTGTTGAAGGTATGTGACTCCATTGTTCTCGAAGCGATCACGAACTTCTGGATCAAGAGAATTGTAGATCCGACGTCCATCAGCAATTTGGGTTTCTCCACCCGATTTTGAAGTTACCAGGCAACAAAAGAAAACTCGATCGGGCGACCATCCTGCATAAGACAATTCATTGTGTAGCATCACCTCAAACTGTTTTGGATACTCTGTAGAGGTATAAACCTTATCAATCACATCAAAGCGAGGAGCATCACCACCCATATAGTTTCGCAAATTTGATGAAATTGCAGCGCTGGCCAATTTGAAATCCGTTGCTGACAAAACATCAAAGCCACGAATCAACAACACACCAGCGTCATACAGATACTGATCGATTAGGGAATGATTATCGGCAGCCCAGTTCACCAGACTATCCAGCGACTTTGAACACCTTGAATTCGTCGTAACCAGTATCGGTAGGGAACTATCTGGAAGTAAACGCTGAAAATTCATAAGATTATTAACTATATATTTTTATTATAAATCCTTTTCATAATATTTTCTTTTAAATCAACTATCTTTAAATCGACTATACTAATATTTTTTTTTGGTGGTGGAGTTGAAATAAAATTATCTGTATTTTTTTTACCTGAAATATGATGAGAATAAAATTTATGCCCTGATTGATGTTTAATATCAGAGGAAATATATCTAATAGCCAACCCAACTCTTTTATTTTTAGATTTATTTCTTTCAGAAGAATGGAATAGTTTACCATGATGTAATGACATTTCTCCTGGGTTCAATTTTACTATTATTGATTTCGACTCATCTATTTTATCTTTAATTACTTGACCTCTTGAAAGCATATTATTTTTTTCATAAGTTTCTTTATGATCAACTATACCTTCATTTTGACTTCCAATTATAAAACGCATACAACCATTTTCTTGATTTGATCCATTTAAAGAAACCCATGCAGTTACGACACGGTCAGAATCAAAACCCCAATAAGTTAAATCTTGATGCCAACTAATAAAATCATCAGTATAAGGTTCTTTGACAAATAATACAGCTTCTAAAACATAAATGTTTTCTCCAATCAAAGTTTCAACACAATTGATAATTATTTTCGAAATTGTAATATTATAAATATCAGGAATTAAATAATTTGGATTACTATAAATTTTATTTATATCTATATCACTTTTATTAACTAGATTTTCTAATTGATTACAAATATTTAGAGATTCATTTTCTGAAATTACTTTTAAAGGGAAGTAAAAACCATTATTTTCATAATCTATAAAATTCATGTATTTTATTAAATTTAATTTTTTCAAAAAAAGGTTCATGCACTAAGAACTTTTCCTGATAAAGCACCTGTAGGAATTCCATGTTCTAAAATAAGCTCTCCATTCACTATCACAAAATCCATTCCTTCTGAGTATTTATGCGGATCTTCATATGTTGCATTCTCATGTATGTTGTCGAATTTGAAAACACAAATATCAGCCCAGTAATTTTTTTTAATTAATCCTCTATCTTTTAAACCTAATCTAGACGAAATTTGTCCTGACATTTTATAAATTGCGTTTTCTAGACTTAGTAGTTTCTCATCACGAACATATTTTTCAAGGACCCTTGTGTGAGCACCATAAGACCTTGGATGAGGTTTCCCTTTTCCAAGAATTCCATCACTGACAATTGCCAAACCATCAGAACCTACCATTCCCAGTGGGTGAGTAAGGAAACATTTCATATCATGTTCAGTCCTGTAAAAGAAAAGTATCCTAAGACGAGCATTGTCGAGAAACATTAATTCGAGTGCCGCATCAATAGGTGATAATTTTAGTTTATCTCCAATTTCTTCGAAATTCATACCTTCGAAATCTTGTAAATCCGAATTATTCACTGAAGCTACAACTAACTTATCCCACATCCAGGGCCATCCTCTGAAAAGACCTTCGTCAAGCATATCTGTCTTAATCTGTTTTCTAATAGTGGAATCTTTTAGTCTTTTAACTAAATGATCAAGTCCTCCAGATTGTGACCAAAAAGGAAAGCATTGACTAAAACCACTACTGCTTGCTGTGTAAGGATAAACATCAAATGAGACATCAAATCCATTTGCTACAGCATTTTCACAAATTTTAATAACCTGATTAGCCTCTCCCCAATGTTTCGGATCATTTATTGCCATATGAGATACCTGAACAGGTACCTGACATTTTATCCCAATATTTACTGCTTCTTCAACTCCAGATTTATGAAACCCTGCCCATGCCCTTATGTGACTAGTATAGAATCGAGAATCAAATTGTTTTAATACTGAAGTCAATTGAACTATTTCTTCTGTGTCAGCATATGCGCTAGGTGGAAGAGTTAGCCCAGTAGAAAATCCAAAAGCTCCCTGTTCCATTGATTCTTCTAACAAATAACGCATTTGACGAAGATCATCTTTAGAAGCGGACCGATCTTCAAAACCCATTACTGTTCCTCTAACAGCACTGTGTCCTACCAAAGGGGCAATGTTTAACCCTAATCCATTTTTTTCAAGACATTCTCTATATTCATCTAGGTCGGACCAATCCCAATCAATTTCTTAGATTGATGATCTTTCCTTGCCTTTTTATTCAAAGGAAATGGGCTATAACCACAATTACCAGTAACATCTGTTGTTACCCCTTGTTTAACTTTACTTAATCCTCTTGAATCAATATAAAGACTTATATCTGAATGAGTATGTATATCAATAAAACCTGGTGATATAAAAGCATTTTTTGCATCTATTACTTTTTTAGTAGGTGAATCAATTTTTGTGTCAATTTTAGATATTTTGCCATTTACTATGGCAATATCGGATTTGTAAGATTTATTACCTGAACCATCAATTATGATTCCATTAGATATTATTAAATCAAACATTTTAAGTTACTGTTGTTGGATCTAGTTTATCTCTTATTTCTTCTGAAATTATATTTAAAGTTAATATCACTAATGTAATGAATAATCCTGGGAAAAAAGCATACCACCATGCCACTCTTAAATAACCTCTACCACTAAAAAGCATAGCACCCCAAGAAGCATCCGGTGGTTGCGTGCCTAAACCAAGAAAGCTCAATGCAGCTTCAACTAAAATTGCAAAAGCTACTGCAATTGTAATCTGTACTAGAATTGGTCCTATACAATTAGGTAATATTGTAAAAAAAATGATGCGTTTATCGCTTGCTCCAATAGAAACAGCAGCTTCTACATAATCTTTTTCTTTTTGAGTTAATATAGAAGCACGTGAAATTCTTGCAAAATTTGGAATTGAAACTATAGAAACTGCTATCATTGCGTTTAGAGAACTTGGACCTAATACAGCAACAATTGACAA
>Ga0209091_10003908_pt1 | contig 11820 bp, 2 predicted proteins | sample ArcticOcean_MG_C_6_FD_187438 | JGI IMG/M metagenome (GOLD analysis project Ga0209091, IMG submission 187438) | Marine microbial communities from western Arctic Ocean - ArcticOcean_MG_CB8_128 (SPAdes) (version 2) | ecosystem: Environmental > Aquatic > Marine > Oceanic | place: Arctic Ocean...
CGAATTTGAGAGTCAAATAGGCTGGCGGTATGTAGTGGAAGCGACAGATGACTTAAAGGTTTGGAAGCAGGTGCGCACGCTGCAAGCCAAATCAAAGAGCACCCAATTTACTCCGGAGCCTGAGCCAAGTCTAATTAACCACTACTTCAGGGTGCAGGTTAAAAAAATTGGAGTATGAGTAAAGTTGGGCAAAGTCCCTGTGATTGTAATTTATATGATAAGAAATCTTAATTCATTAGTTGTTATTATCAGTGTGTTTTTGGCTTCATTGAGTGCTTCTGCAAGATCCTGGAGAGTAGCCCAAATTCCTAATGGTCAGAGCCTTAGTTGCCTTAACTGTCACTTGAGTAGAACGGGAGGCAGCGTAAATAAATTTGGCAACGAGGTGAGAGGGATTGTTCGGTCGGGAAGCTCTGATGCCTTCTGGTCTGCCGCACTCGCAAGCAAAGACTCTGATGGGGATGGCTATACCAATGGTGAGGAATTGGGAGATACTAACGGAGATGGCATTATAGATTCTAATATAACTGAAGTAACAAACCCGGGTGACTCAGCAAGCTTTCCTAGTTTGAAGAAAATAACGGTAGAAATCTCAGCTGCTGATACTGTAGGTAGTAGTGTTGCAAATGGAGACAAGACTCATGATCATTCACTAATCTTGACGTTTAACATAAGTGATTTTACCGAAAACTTTGATTCGTCAGATTTAATCCTTGAAAACGGAAAAATTACTAAATTCCTAGGTAGCGGTAAACTATACACAGCAATATTTACTCCTTCTGCGATTGGGAATTCATCTGTTAAGGTGCCAGCAAAAGCGTTTACCGATGTCGGTAATAATGGCAATGACGTTGATGACGAATTTACCTGGAATTACTTGGGAAATGAATATTTAACGATACAAGATGGCTGGTGGGCAGGAGATTACGAGGTTTTCAGAAGTCGCGATGGTCATGCAGTTCACATCGAAACTAATATTTCTCAGGAATTCAGTTACAGGAAAATAGATGATTTTCTCAGGTCGCTGGATATATCGTATTCGATAATGTCCGACTTTTTCCCGTGGCCAATGTGGGCAACTGAAAACGGAAAAAATCATTACATACGCCCGAAACTGGGTGGAGCAGGCACTGGGGAGGGCGGCACGGGTTGGGGGACCAGTTACTTTGGTGTCCGAAAAGATGGAGGGTATGGCTGGACTGATGATCAACAGTCAGTCGTGAATTGGTGGGGAACCTTGATTCATGAAAATATTCATCTATGGGATAGTGGCGCTCCTTACTACTTTCAAGGCCCCGATACAGCTCACGCAATTACTTGGATATTTGAGACTTACTTGATGGCTAAGCATGGGGCAAATTATGTAAATAGGTGGCCCATCCCAACTGAACATGTGTTTGCCCGTGGGTATAATATATCTCTTAATAGATATTTAAACGATCCCATTCTGACTTGGGAAGATTATTTTGGGGCGGAAGCAATGAAAGATTTGTGGCTTGAGTATGAGCCGTATAATTCCAATGAAGGTTACCTTCCAATGCATACCGAAAGACTAACTATTCAAGGGGGTCTATTTTTCTCAATAATTAACATGCATGGAGAAAAAGGGCTGATGAAATTTTTTGATGAGGTAAATAAATATAAGATAGCTAACTCAGAAGCTACTAATGGAGGTAGCTTGCTGAGTTCAGAGGAGAAAAATTTCAATTTTATTAAATTTCTAGGTGATGGGCTCCAGCTGGATGTTTCAGATTATTTTAAATACTGGAAGTATCCGGTCCCCCAAGAGGAAATTGATTATCTATCTAAATACCCCAAGAGCAGCAAAATTTTAGATTTGGATGGGGACGGTTATTCCCCGTTAAAAGGTGACTTTAATGATCAGGATAAGACGGTTTACCCTGGGGCGCCTGAATTAGCTGATCAAATTGACAATAACCAAGACGGACTGATTGATGAGAATGTATTTTCTGAAAGTGTTGATTATTCAGATGATATTAATGATGCCAAAGAAATTCAGCTTCCAGCATTGATTAAGGGTGAAATCAACAGTTTAAAGGATGTAGACTGTCTGTCCTTCACATTAGATGAGAAAAGAAATATTAGTTTTTATTTCCGAGCCGTTAATACAAGCATTAAGGTTTACCCAACAGAAAACAATTACGATGATAAAAAATACGGAACAGCTATTTTTTCAGGGAAAGTTCATCTGAAAAGTGACCATTGGGATTATGTGGAAGTTGAAAATGGCATTTGGTACTACCACAACGGACATTTCCAAAATGATTTAGTGCTGCCTGCCGGCACCTACACAATTCAACTGGATACTGATTCAAATTTAAGAAACGTAGGGGATTATGAAATTCAAATTTTTGAAAACAGTTATGTTCCACAACCTGTTGAGCATGCAGGGTTAAAGCATGATTTTCGTATTTATCATGGCCTGGAACCGGATTTAGACTTTGATTGCGAAGGATGCGAAGGGGTTTCAAAAGAGGAATGTGAAGCGCTTGTCCAGATATATAATAATTTAGGTGGACTTGATTACGATATTTATTCAACGAGTGCCTTGAGTAGTGCCGATGGGTGGTGGGATTCACCTGGCTGGTTAACCACCAAGGATATTGACTATTGGAGAGGGATTAACACAGACCGCAAAGGAATTTCTACTTTAAATTTTCATACAATCTTTGGGCGGCCGTTGATCGGAGACTTGAGTTTGGTTGAATGGGATAAACTTAAAAACTTGAGGCATTTGGATATGTCTGTACATGGGAGTTATGGTTTTCATGGCGAAATTCCAGAGTCCCTTACTAGTCTTAAGCTGGATACTTTTTATTTTAGTGGCCATAAAATGACCATCCCAAATGAAAAGACCCTGAAGTGGCTTTATAGTATTAAAGATGTAAAGCCAGATCCATCCGATGTCCCTCTCTCTGAAAGCTATGAAGGGAAAAAGCCTATTCTAATTCCAAAAATAGATAACGTGTTGGTTGTTTCAGGGGAGGCGCCTGATCCTGTAGTCATTCGTTTGAGACAGGGAGTTAATATAGAGTCAGACGCAGTTAAGATTGAGGTTAAAAGTTCTAGACCAGGTGTTATTGATCCAGAACTTGTGACTTTAACTAGAAAGTCTAATACCATCACCTTAAATCTTCCCAAATCTGAGAGTGGTCATTCCGATGTTTCGTTGGTCGTTACTGATTCCCTGGGAATATCCAGTTCCGCGAAATTCAATGTTCGTTTTCTGTCTCCATCATTGATAGCTGCAGATGGTGTTAAATGGCCAAAAATAAGTGTTTCCTCTGATTTTAGCGCTGCTATTCGTTCTGATGGAACACTTGAGATATGGGGGTCGCCAGATAAGCATAAAGGCTATATTTATCCTCCTCAAAACTTAAAAGGCTTGGTTGGGTTGTTTTCTGGGAGTTATTACACATACGCTATAACAGATCAAGGTGGGGTGGTTTATTGGGGAGAGGGTGCCTTTGGCCAAAATCGTATTCCCGAGGGTTTAAAGGATTTGGTGTCGATGTCATTGGGGCATTTGTACACCATTGCGCTGGATAGCCAAGGAAATGTGTTTGCATGGGGTTGGGGTTACGGAGAAAGGCATTATGACGATGCAGGCCTCGAAACTCCTGGGCAACTACCTGACGGGTTAACGAATATAAAGGCTATTGCCTCCGGCTTGTATCACAATCTAGCATTAAAAAATGATGGGACTGTCATGGCTTGGGGGAAAAACGAATATGGGCAGACAGATGTTCCAGAAGATCTGTCAGATGTCATTGGTATAGCTTGTGGGGACTATCACAGCTTAGCCATTAAAAGGGATGGCACAGTTGTTGGTTGGGGCTTGAACGATGATGGTCAATGTGACCCTCCAGATGAGCTAAATGATGTTTTAGCCTTAAGCGCTGGTAATAGGCATAGTCTCGCGTTAATCAAGGATGGTTCTCTGGTTACTTGGGGAACGACGGCAATGGGGTTAGGCCAAATACCTGTAGAGGCTAAAGACATTGCATTTATTGAATCTGGAGCGAATCACAATCTAGCCTTATCAAAGTCCGGAAAACTATTTGCCTGGGGTGAGAATGGTCACAACAAGGCGACCGTATCTTCGAGTTTTTATAAGTCTGGTAACACAGGGGTAGATGGAGGCGGATCTGGTGAACAGAAAAGACCGAAGTGGGAGCCGAAGATCGACACCCGCTTAATTGTTACCAACGATGAAAAGGTGGGTTATTTGGTGGGGGTCTCGATCACCCACAGGGCCGGTCATGATGTCACTGACTGGGGAGAGCCATCTGTCAGCAACGATGGGGATGAGATCGTTGTGGAGATTAAGGCGTTTGGTCCCATCCCGGGTAAGCCCTATACCAAGCCGTTGATAACCACTAAACATAGTTATGACATTACTCGATTAATGGCAAACGCGACGGGTTCGGTTCCGTCTGTTTTCACGATGAAGGCTTGGAGTGAAGTGATCGCAAGTCGTGAGTTGCAATTGAGTGAGAAGCCAAGACCGAAATGGGTGCCGGAGATCAAAATTCCTATCGAGATCATTCCGGGTACAGGTAAAATCGTTGCCAAGATTCTGATTGGCCATGGCGCGGGACATGCCATAACCGATTGGGGAAGGCCGGTCATAGAAGGCGACGTGATATCGGTAGACTTGGAAACCTATGGGCCAGTGCCGGGGATGGTGTATCCCGCAATTTTCCTTGAGGACACCAAAGAGTACGATTTGACCAAGTTGATCAAGGGATTGTCTGAACACGATTCCTATCTGTTTAAGCTGACAGCTTGGGGTAATGAACTGGAGAGCAAGGAGTTCAAAGTGAAGGGTAGAGTGGAAAAAGTGTTGGCCAAGATTACTCTGGGAGAACTGAGTCAAACATACAATGGGAAAGAAAAGAAAGTCGACGTGACGACAGATCCTGCTGCGTTGAATGTTGAGGTGATCTACACCGATTTGGATGATGGGAGCGCAGTGACCAGTCCGACCGAGATTGGGGAGTATAAGGTGGTGGCAACAGTGGCGGATGGCAACTACCGCGGTAGCACCAGCGCGACCCTGTCAATTGTGGCTGCAAGTGTTGGGAGTGATTCGTTTGGTGAGCCGGTTACCTACACAAACATAGCCACAACGCTGATAGGGCAAGTGACGATTAATGGGACGGCAGCAAGAGAGGGAGATGTGGTGGCGGTTTATGTGGGAGAAGAGTTGAGGGGTAAGCAGGGAGTGATCGTAGATGCAGGGACTGCTTGGGTAAATGCGCAGGTTCATGCAGCTGGAGGAGTGGAGACGGCGGTAATCAGGGTGTACGAGGCCAGCACGGGAATCACGCATGATAAGGTTGGTCTGAGTGTGGAGATCAAGCCGGAAGGTGAGGCTGGAGCTTTCGCTAAGCCGTTATTGATCCGAATGGACAATGTGACGCCGGAGTTAACGTTATTGGGAGAGGATCAAGTGACGATCGATCAACGAACAACCTATGTAGATGCTGGAGCGAGTGCGACGGACAATGTGGACGGGGATTTGACAAGTAAAATTGTTGTGAGTGGGGTAGTGGATACATCCTCGGCAGGAATCTACACACTGAAGTATGACGTGAGTGATGCAGCGGGTAATACGGCCGAGAGTGTAAGTCGGACGGTGGTGGTAGAGAAGACGACAGTGGTCCAGACGCTGGACCTGAAGGAGGGATGGAACTTGATATCGTTCTACGTGGAGTCGGAAGACATGACGCCGGCAACGGTGTTGGCGTCGATCAAAGGCAATCTAGTCCAGATCAAGGACCTGAAGAGTTCCTATAACCCGACGTTGCCGGCATTTATCAACACATTGAAGGGGTTGAATGTGACGGACGGATATTGGTTGAAGGTGGGTAAGGCGACAAGTTTTGAGCTGGAAGGAATGGTGTCCGAAGGGGTGTCGATCCCGGTGAACCCGGGTTGGAACCTCCTGGGGTACCCGAGGGAGAATGGGGCGGCGCCAGCGGACGAGTTGAAGAGTCTTGGGGGTACGGTGGTGCAATTCAAGAACCTGAAGGATTCATATAACCCGACGTTGCCGGCATTCATTAACACACTGAAGGTTATCACACCTGGTTTGGGTTACTGGCTGAAGGTGAGTGAGAAGGGAGTGTGGAATGTGGGTGATGTGCCCAGTGATGGAGCTAATAGAGGCATAGTAAAGATGGGACCGGATGATAAAGGCCCGGGTTGGGGGCAAGTGGTGGTGTATCCGAATGTGGGTGCGACAGTGCTGGCAGAGGTCTTCATCATAGGCGAGGCAGTGACGGATGGGAGTGTGGTGGGGGCGTTTATGGGAGATGAGTTGAGGGGAGAGCATGAGGTGGTGCTAGCCGATGGCAGGAGTTATGTGGCGATCAACGTGAACCTACAGGAAGCTGAGAAGGTATCTTTCCGGATTTGGGATGCAGGGAATGACAAGGAGTACGGAGTGACTAAGTCGATGACACTGGAGATGGGTGAGATGTATGGAACAGCAGAGGAGTTTGTGAAGCTGAACGGAGTGGCGTCAGGTAGCGGAAGTACGCTTCGTATCGTGGTGTATGAGCGGGAACCGTTTGGATTCGGTTTTGAGAGTCAAACGGGTAGCAGTTACGTGGTGGAGGCGACTGGTGATTTGAAGGAGTGGGGAACGGTCAAGACTTACAACGGGACAGGCACAATGATCCGATTTGTGGACGAGAGGGATCAGGTGTTTCCACGGATTTATTATCGTGTGAAGGTGGTGGAGTAGCTCCTATTTTGCGCTAATAGCTTGGCTTTTTGAGTTATTTATAGGTTCTTTGTTTAGTAGTTGAAAAAATTTGAACAAAGGGATATTCAAAAAAACATTAAGTCATTGTTTATTAATTTTTTAGTGGCTCATGAAATGAAAAACCTATTGCTCGTAAAAAAATCTCTGTTTATTGAAAACATTTTTTTTTGACTTTACTTAATTTTAGATCCCCAGTTAATCCCTTCCACTCTTCAGCGGATGAATAAACGGCTAAAAACCAATAAAAAGGCATTCACTTTGATTGAGTTGCTGGTGGTTATTGCGATCATTGCGATTCTCGCGGCGTTGTTGCTGCCGGCTCTCGGCAGGGCCAAAAGAAGTGCGAACATAACATCATGCAAGAATAACGAGCGTCAGTGGCTTCTTTCCCTTAACATGTATGCTGATGATGAGGGAGGTAAATTCCCCAAAGCCGGACACACTTTGCCCTACCACATGCTCCGTTCATTCCGGGATACCATCATGTTAAAATATTCATTGCCCCGTAAGATGTTTTATTGTCCAGAAAACTACGGTTGGAACAACGACCAAATATGGGACATTGGAGGTGGAGGCGCACCTTACAGCGTTATGGGCTATTTTTATTGGGCTGGATCACCCCGGTATGGAAGCAACGCTGCTATAGTCAGGATGAGTCCCAAAGAACCTGTTTTTGCCCTAAAGCAGACAGACTCTCCTCATTTCCAGGTGCTGCTAACCGACTTAACCAGGAAATGGGGAGGGAGTTGGGGGCGAAGGGGATTGGTAATGGGCCCAATGGGTTTACTTAATGAGAGAGGCGTCAATCATTACAATGATAAAGGTGATGCTCCGGAAGGCTCCAATCATGCATATCTGGATGGACACGTAGAATGGAAAAAAGCAGCAACGTTTGTAAAATATCCCAAACTGATCTTCGGAGCGGGAAACGAATTATATTTTTGACCCAAAAACAAAATGAAAGTGTTATCAATCAGAATGCGGAAACCTTTATTGAAGGTTATGTTCTCACTGTTGCTCACTTCAGTTGGTGCAACGGCACAAGATGGACTTTTGGTTCATTTAAAATTAAATGAGGCAGGTGGAGAATCGGCCAAGGATTCCTCGGGAAACGGGCACGATGGTACACTTGTTGGAGTTGCAGTTGCAAACAGCCAGTGGGTCGATGGAGTATCCGACAATGCAGTCTCCCTCGGTGTAGGGCACGTGGCCGTAACGGATCTACAGGAAATAACCTCGACCACTTGGGCTGCTTGGGTTCGCCTGGATGCGGATTCGTCTTACGGAACTGCCATTTCAGCGGCATTTGAAGGTGCGGGTGCGGGACATACTCTTGGGTTTCACACGGGAGGCAATGTGAGAAAGCCTCGGGTTTTGTGGAATCATGCGAATGGGCATATTTCAATCATGTCGGAAGAGACGGTAGAACTTGGGGAATGGAACCATATGGCTGTCACGTATGATGCCAATTCCGAAGAAATAGTTCTCTATGTGAACGGCGAAGCCAAGGCGGATGGCACGGTTGGCACGACGGCTTTCAGTACGTTGAACTTGGGCCGAAGAGCCTCATCTAAAAATTGTCCGCTTAATGGGGCTTTAGATGATGTCTCGATTTTCGACAGAGGTCTTTCGAGTGATGAAATCGGCCAATTGTTCGATGGACAAGACATTGCTGAGGGTTTGGTTCTGTCCTGGAGGTTCGGCGAAGAAGAAGGGTTTGCTTGTGCTGATTCTTCAGGAAATGGAAATGATGGTTCTTTGTTTGGTTATCCCGCCGGTGAGGTGAGCAACTGGGTGGAGGGGAAAATCGGCGGTGCATTGAGCCTGCCTCAAGCCTCAGAGCATTTGGAAATCACGGGGCTGCCAGACGTGACATCGACGACGTGGGCTGCCTGGGTTCGTCTGGATGCAGATTCATCTTACGGAGCTGCCATTTCAGCTGCTTTTGATGGTGCTGGCGCGGGGCACAGTCTTGGTTTTCATACAGGGGGGAATGTGAGAAAGCCCCGGGTCTTGTGGAATCATGCGAATGGACATATATCAATCATGTCGGAAGAACCGGTTGAACTTGGAGAATGGAACCATATGGCTGTCACATATGATGCAGATTCCGAAGACATCATTCTTTATGTAAACGGACAGGCCAAGGGGAATGGCAAGGTTGGCACCACTCCGTTTTCAGTGGTGCACCTAGGCCAAAGGGCTTCATCAAAGAATTGTCCCTTAAACGGGGCTTTGGACGATCTCAGGGTTTACAATCGCTCACTAAGCACTGATGAGATTTTGAACCTTGTGCAATACAAGGCAAGCCCAGGACTGGTTGCTCACTGGAAATTTGACGAAAAATCGGGAGAGCTTGCATTCGACTCCGGCCACAACAGCAATCTGGGTACACTTATGAATTTTGATGGTGATGATTCGCAATGGGTGGAAGGGAAGGTAGGCGGAGCCATCAGCTTTAATGGTAGTAATTATGTTGAGGTGCCACATGATCCCTCTATTGGTGCGGACCTGATAAAAGGGTTTTCTGTCTCCGCTTGGTTCAATTCAAACGTGGAACTTGCGGCCGGTGGCAGTGGCAACCGTATGTTGGAAAAAGGAAACAGCTATTTCTTCTTGCAGGGTGTGGGTAGTGGTGGAATGAACTTTTTAGTTAAAAAGGGTGGGGCAAACAAAATAGCCACTACAGGAGAGACTATTGATGCCGGTGAGTGGAATCATATAGTGGGGGTGTTCGATGGTGAAAATGCGATCGTGTATCTCAATGGGGAGCAGAAGGGCAGCATCGCTGTCCCCGCACCTGTTGATGATGCCGGTTTGCCTCTGCGCATTGGATCTGATGACAGTGGTAACTTTTTCGATGGTTCTATGGATGATGTGATGATTTGGAACAAACCGCTGAGTGAAGAGGAAGTGAGCGCACTGTTTAGCAATGAACTAAATCCAGATACAGACAGTGCCCCGGCAATCACCCAGGACCCCGGTTCGATGGATACCTATGAAGGGGGCTCAATTATTCTGACCGCAAAAGCTTCAGGGGCGCCACCGATGAAATATCTTTGGTTTAAGGGTGATGAACCGCTTCGCTGGGCCACGGAGAAAACCCTTATGATTGAAGACTCCACGAAAGAAGACTCGGGATCCTACAAGATTCGTGTCTCAAACTCGGGCGGGGAGATTTTCAGTGAGTCGGCAAATGTAACCGTGCTTCCGGTGGAAGGATTGGACACAGCCAGGCAGGCATATTGGAAACTTGATGAGCAAGATGGCCTGGTTGCGGTTGATAGTTCAACAAACGACAATAATGCAGACTTGATAGATTTTTCCGATGAGTCGTCCCAGTGGGTTGAAGGGAAGGTTGAGCAGGGGTTGGAACTGGATGGGGAGATGACATATCTCGCAGTATTTGATGACGAATCTCTGGTGCTAGGGTCGGAAGCTACATTTTCCTTCTGGATTAAACCTAGTTCTTATGGCCCCGTAGAAGAAGCTGGAAATTACAGTAGATCTTCAAGTTGGATTTTAAGGAAAGGCGATCAGATCTCCCTTCGGTTGATCGACGACCCGGGAACTGTAAGGAAGTCCCTGATTGTAAGATCTGACACTGGCGAAATTTCAAGCACGGTTGTCAGGAAAGCCAATGAGGTAAACACCGTTCAAGGTTCTGTTGAAATTGATAATTGGCAGCATTTCACTGTTGTCTACAAAGCAGGCAAGATCATCTTCTACAAGGACGGATTCCGGTTAGGTCAACCCGAGGAAGGTGTTTTGGGTGAGCCAAATTCTGATGATCTATTCATAGGAAATTATGATGATCAGGGCCTGGTGAGAAATGTTGATGGCATATTGGACGAAGTGGCCATCTGGTCACGGCCCCTGTCGGAAGCGGAAATACTGGAGTTGGCAGGGCGCGACATTTCTGGGGCGCCCGTGGTGATCTCCCAACCTAGGTCCCAGAAAAAACTGGAGGGTACCACCGCCATGCTTGAGGTTATGGTTACCGGAAAACGGCCGGTTACTTACCAATGGTATTTTAAAGGTGAAGACATCGAGGGAGCAACTTCAAGCTCGCTCGTGCTGGCAAAACTGAGCGCTGACCAGTCTGGTGACTATACTGTCAGGGTTACAAATGAGCAGGGAAGCACCACCAGCAATGTAGCCGGCCTGGAGGTCGAACGGTTGGATGCCATTACCAGCGGGTTGGTTGCCTATTACACCTTTGATGAGTCTGAAGGAGAGACGTTACAGGATTTAAGCGGAAACAATATAAACGGAACACTTGAAAGCTTTGATGAAGGTTTTGGTGTGCCGGGAAGGATTGGAGGTGCAATTGCTTTTGATGGGGATGACGACCTGATACACGTTCCCCATAATGACCTGTTAAACCTGGCGAATGAGGCAACCGTGTCATTGTGGATGAATATTGAAGAGTTTGCATCTTATGATCGGGTTTTTCGGAAAGCAGTCAACTTTGACATGGTCCTTGTGGATGGGGGAGTGATTCGCACCCATGGAGTCAACAAAACACCTTATTCCTCTCCGGGCAACACTTGGGAAGTTGGAACGTGGCAGCACTACGCCTTCGTTTACAAGGGTGGCAAGGTTCAGTGGTTCAAGAACGGCGAAGCCGTGGGGCAGGCCATGTCAGCCCAACTGGGAGCTGTTAACAGTGATCCCCTAATCATCGGCAACTATGGGCCAGGCCTTGATATCGCCCGACTGTACGATGGGTTGCTGGATGACATGGGCATCTGGCAGCGTGGCTTGAGTGAAGTGGAGATATCAGGCATCTATCAAAACGGCTTGGCAGGAAAGCCGCTGAATGAGGAATTTGAACCGCTTAATATCAAGACGATCTCCTTGACTGAGGCTGATGTGAATATCGGTTTTTACAGTCCATTTAGTAGCAGGAATTATCTGATTGAGACCAAGGCTGGGTTAGATCTGCAAGAATGGGCAGAACAAGATGGCGTAGAATTGGGAGATCTTGGGGATGGTGATTATAAGGCAACCTTCTCCAAGGA
>Ga0209091_10003912_pt1 | contig 11814 bp, 14 predicted proteins | sample ArcticOcean_MG_C_6_FD_187438 | JGI IMG/M metagenome (GOLD analysis project Ga0209091, IMG submission 187438) | Marine microbial communities from western Arctic Ocean - ArcticOcean_MG_CB8_128 (SPAdes) (version 2) | ecosystem: Environmental > Aquatic > Marine > Oceanic | place: Arctic Ocean...
CTCGACACCGCCCGCGACGCCGCCACCCCTCGCTCCCGGAACGTTGATGGTCACGACGGCCACCTTTCAGCTCAACGAGCTCTATGATCAAGGCGTGCACGTTGAATCGGCACAGGCAGATACAGAGTTGACACAGGTGGTCTCGGACGCTATACAATCGAGCGGTGTTGACGTCTTTGCTCTGACGATGACGGTGCTCGCAAACAACGACTCGACTGTGCACTGGGAGGTGGCCGTCACGATACCGACGGCGCAGATTGGCGCCCTCGCCGCGCGACACGCCGCGCCGGCCTTTGTGGCCTCCATTGAATCCAATGCAAACGAACTTGGAAATACACACATGAACTCGCTATACGAAACATCGGACGGGGTGGCTTGGAAGAACACACGCGAGTGCAGGCTCAGTGCTGGCAATAGCACCACCTCCGTCGCCCGTGTCCTAGCAAACATGTGTCTTGCGGAAGGTGGATTGTTGTGAGATTATAGAAAAAACAAGTGTGTGCTTTGGTGTCAAAAAATGGATCCCAACCAATGGATGCCGTCGCTGAGCGAGCTCGAATTGTACGAGCGCAGACGTCGAGAAGAGCGTGGATGGACTATAGAGGTGTCGAGTCCCACGGTTGTGGTCGATCCAGACACTGTAATCGTCTTAATCGAAGAGCGTTAAGTTACAACTCTACCCAAAATACGACAGCCGCGCCAGTATGCGTCGCCGGCGAGAGGCGCGGTGGCCGGCATCGTTCATCGAGGCCTCGTCTGCATCGCGAACTTGGCCATGCGGGTCGTCGGGGTCGTAGTTTTCCAATAGTATGGTCTTGGCTCTATCATTGATCATCCGCTGTTCGGTGTATTGGTCCACGTTGATGACACTTCCAGTGATCTTGTCCATGAATTTAAACCCTTGTGAGTAGTAGAATCCAGCCGAGTTTACCATGGTCGCCAAGACGATGCCCTCACACCCGAGCGCCCGGCTCGCCTCCTCGGCAATGTTCATGAAATACTTGCCGAGCCCCTGGCCACAGACCAGGCCAATGTAGAGGTACCTCTTCGAAAACTCGCCTTCCATGGGCATGTGCTTGCCCACCTTCATTTCGGGCGTGTCAAACAGTTGGAGAAAGAGGTGGCCCGTCCCCTTCGGCTTCGAGGCATCGCCCCCTTCTTGATGGTAGAGGTGGTACCAGTCGGTGGCACCCGACAACTCCTCGCCGTAACCCTCCCATTTGATGATGGACTCGCCCTTGGGCCCAAACTTGCAAGCTTTAGTAAACACTTCCTTGGCCCACTCTGGATTGGCCTCTTCGAATGCGTGCGCACGCTCCGCGTCCTTTCCGCGGCCAGGGACTCGCTTGATTGGGTCGTTGAGTGTCGGGAGCTCCAAGTGTGTTCCGTCTGGCGGAAGCGTCAGCTTCAGCGGCTTCTCGAGGTAGTCGGGCGCGAGCGTGCTCACCTCCATGGCGTTTGGAACCGACTTGTACATGAGGTACCCGTCGATGGAGCAATTCACAGATTGTTCGTATCGACCTGCAAGGTCGTCGTCGCGCTTCTTTTTTTTTACATCGTACCGGCGCACGTTTTCCTTCATCGTGTCGACCATTGCAGCTGGCGTAAACTGATCCGGTGCAGATGGCCTGGTCCCCAAGGGATTTTTTAGCTTTTCCGTGTCAACGTGCCGCGTGCAATTGCCCTTGTTGGCCCGTTGCTCGACGAGGTACTCGAAGAGCGTGACGCCCGTGTCCGCGACGCGCAGCTGCGACAGGTTTGGCAGCTGCGCCATGCGCGCTTCCTTTGTAATTTGTACGGTTGGAATACTTTATCCTGTCGGGTTGGGGTTGGGGGTTTGGGGTTGGAAAGTGCTTGGGTTTTACCGTTTGTCCATCACTCCCCTCACTCCCCTCACTCCCCTCACTCCCATCACCACATCACCACATCACCACATCACCACATCACCACATCACCACATCACCACATCACCACATCACCGCATCACCGCATCACTCCCATCACTCCCATCACTCCCATCACTCCCATCACTCCCATCACTCCCATCACTCCCATCACTCCCATCACTCCCATCACTCCCATCACTCCCATCACTCCCATCACTCCCCTCACTCCATCACTCCATCACTCACTGCACTTTGCAAGGATACGCGCGACGTAAAACCCAAGCACTTTCTAACTCTACCGTCCCGGCTTCTAACATCCCCTCTTTTTTCTTCTAGAAATGGGCCAACTCTTCTACTCTTGGGGCTGGCGCACAGGCCACGGCAGATGGATCTCCGTGTGAGCTCACGCGTTACTATTTAAACTATGCATACTTTTTCTGTATCTCACGGGCAGATCCATCTGCCGTGGCCTGTGCGCCAGCCACAGAACTAGAAGAGTTGGCTCACTTCTAGAAAGAAAAAGAGGGGATGTTAGAAGCCGGGACGGCAGAGTTAGAAATGCGAGTACCATTATGAGTGTACGAATCGTCTGCAAAAAAATTCTGACAAAAACGCGCAACGTAAAATGCGAGTACCAACTCATCTTTCCAAAAAACACATTCACAATTCTTGCGGCGCGTGCATTCACAGTTACAACAACGCAAATGAGCCACCAGTCGTCGCCCGCCGATTCAGACCCGCGCGACCACGCCGTCGTCTGGTTGCACCACGTTTGGGACGACGGCGCTCCTCGGTCTTGGGGATCCGTGGGGTGGATGCACGTGTGCGGTACTGGCCAGGGCGCGCTCAACGCCGCGGCGCAGCTCACAAAATGGGTGACGCCCCTCGGCGATCACGCACACATTCTCGCACACATGCAAGCCCTCCACCCCACACCACCTCTTGGCAAAGTCGACACGACTCCGTTTTCCGAAGTTGTAATTCAGTGGGCCTCGCTGATGAAGCAAACGTTTTTGATTGTCGAGGATAGGGGTGGCGGTCACGTCGGTGGGGTGTGGAAGGCCTCGGCATCCACGCCTTTTCAAGAGGCACAAGTAACCCTGCGCGAAGCGAGGCGCACGTTTCGAGAGCACGGCGTCATCATCGCAATCGACGTGAACGAGCACAAGACCGTGTCGCTGCTCTACGAGCCAGATGTAAAGGACCGACTCGGCCTGAGCAACCTGCTCAGCTTTTCCGTCGACGATGCGGTCAAGGCGCGTCTCAAGATTCCGCGAGCAGCACCACCAGCAGCACCAGCAGCACCCGTCGCACCCGTCGACGATCAAGGCATGCTGCGCGCACAGCGGGCGATTTACGCGTCGGCCGCGGCCATCGCCGCTGCTAACTAGTACTTCTTGCGGAAGGTGTGCATGCACATTTACACGCGTCGTCGTCGCATGTCGGCCGAAGACGGCTGGACGCGGGTCGACTGTCTCTGTGCCGTGCTCCTCCCGGTGGCGCAGTTTCTAAGCGACAGTCGACAGTGGCCAGAGACGCCCGCGGCAGAATTAGAAAAGGCGCGTCGGGCGCTGGCACTCGTGCGCCATCTGGCAATAGTCCCACCAAAATCTCTGGAAGCCGCCCTCGAAACGTTCGAGGATTCCAATGCACGCGACGCGCTGCGCGATTGGATTGACGAACTGGGACCAGTAGACCAAAAGATTGTCGAGCGTTTCGAGGCCAAGCTTTTGGCCGCTTGAGAATGGTGTGTGTGTGTGTGTGTGTGTTTTTTACTCGATAATTTCGTCCGAATCTACAATTGCGCTCGCACACCCACACCCGAGCAAAAGGCGCGCGGTGCGCCGCTCAACCCGTAGTGGTACCGTGTCTCCCGGCACTGCACTTTGCAGCACAATGTGCCGACGAGGCCCGCGCTGCAGCCCGCGCGCAATGGCGTCACTGACCAACCGCATTCGGCTCAGTGTAGGCCTCGACGAGCCACATTCGGGCAGTGGGGCGGGCACGGGCATGGGTACGGCCACGGGCGCCGGAGCGTTGCCGGCGCTGGCAATGTATGTATACGCGTGCTCTGGGAAGGCCGCGTGGCTCGCGCACATCTGTCGCTCCACCTGCATTTCAATCAAACCGCCAAGGCCCGGAACTTTGGCTCCCAGATGAACGCGTGTGCACAAGAAGCAGCTCGTCTCACTCTCCGGAAGGCACCATTGGCGACCCGAGATGGACAGGCCAACTCGCTTGAGTGCTAGCACAACCGAAAACTCTGCGCCGTGCGCCTCGTCAAAGAGGTGTGTGTAGTGCGTGCTCGCAATCTCGCTCGCAAGGTCTGCCGTCTTCACCCCCATGATGGACCCGCCAAGAAAGTCGGACATTAGCTCGCAGCGCACGAGGCGCCGCTTGTGCTCATCGCTTGCGCCCTCGTTTGTAAGTTCCTCTTCGAGCAGCGTCAGCTTCCGCTTCCCGAGCGCCGCAATGGTTGTTTCCAAATCCAGGCTGCAGCGCGCGCGCCACGCCTCTGGTGCGGAGATTTGCAAATGAACCTTGCTCGTGACAATACGCGGCATTGGCGGTGTGTGCGTGTTGTGCGCTAATTATTGTCTTTTTGTTGTAATCGCCGTTAGCGTTTCGACATGTGCTCCCTCTGTCGCTGTGAGCTGCCGATGCATCGCGACGGGCACGTGACAAAGGCGACGATCAAGGCACACAATCTCGGACAAAAGCATCAAGCCGCCAAGTCTCGGCGTGATGAGGAGGACGCTGCAACGTTTGCATCCGAGTGCGTTGCATTTCGCGAGTATATCGCACGCGAGGCGCTCGCGCGCATTGACCGCCTCCAGTACAAGCGCCATATTCTCCTGCTCGCCGTCGTGGCCACGCGCCTGCGCGCCGAATACTGCAGCATGGACGCGGCGCGCACATTGTGGACTATCGAATCGGACGCGGCGCTCAACCAACTCGAGTCGTCGGCACTCAAGGCTGCGCTGAAACACCCGGCTGCGGCCCACGTTTCCAAGCACCACATTCTCAAAGCCGCTTCCGACGCCTGGCTGGTTGTCAATCTCGTGATCAACGTGGCTGGTATTTGACTGTGAGTTTTTAAACACACACACACTCACCGTTTTCAAAATGGCAGAAAGAAAGCGTGCGTTTCCATTGGTTTGTCCGTGGCACGCACCGCCTGAGTTGGGGTCATCCGCGGAGGACCAAACAGATCCGAAAGCGTCACCGCGCGCTTGCCCTGCAACTGTAGCTGCGCCAGGAAGCTTGCAAGCTTGGCAATCAGACGCTTGTCGTCGTGGAGGATTGCAATACGCCCGTCGCCGTCGGCCAGTCGCGCGGCACACCTACCGATTACCATGGCCGAGAGGCACTGGCAAACGTCGGCGTCACCGGGGTAGGCCGTGCCGTTGACCACCTTGAGCCCGTAGGATTCTAGCAGCGTCACCTGTGCAGGCGTGCTAAAGCCGCCTGGCATCCGAACGTACCGAATGGGTAGATTGAATCGACGATGTGCGATTTGCAGCGACTGCTCAGTGCGCCACCGCAATTCGGTCAGTGACATTTGCTGTCCCCAGCGGCCCGGAAAGTGCAACCCAACCTCATGCCCACCGGACTTGACCTCCGAGACAAATGTGTTGACCAAGAGATTAAACTCGGCCGAGTCGCTCGACATTGGATTTAGCTGGTCAAAGAAGACGAAGAAGGTGGCACGTGCACGGCGCTGGCGCAAGAGCAGCATCATTTGCAGCACGTCAGCAATCTTGGTGCCATTTCGTGGAACGTCGTCAATGGTCAGTGCAATGGCATCGTCTGGAGTGTCGTCGTCGTCTCCATGCCAAAGGACGCGCGAGTCGCAGCACGTCATCCACCCACACAAGCAAGGCGCAAGGGGCGAGAGCGCTGCGCATACGTGTTCCATTTACGTTTTGTCTCTAGAAGTCCTTTTTGACTTGTATACTTACACCTTCACACGCATGTCCTTCGCATTGCACTGCGCGACACCCTCTAGAAATCCTAGCGGCGCGGATCGCTGTGCTCCGCGATACTTGCGCTTCGTGAACATCTTGGCTACTTTTTTGATCTTCCCAGTCTTTTTACTTTTGACCTCGACCCAGACGGGCGAAATTGGCCTGCGCTGGGGTAATACCAATCCGTTACCATGATAAACGTACGTTCGTTTCTTGTACGCGTCTTGTCTCGGAATCGCGCAAGGCCATGCCGGATGCGACGTTGCCGCGTCGAGATACCTTCCATATTCATGAGGCGAGATTGTAAGCTTCGGCGCTTTCCAGAGCTTCTTCAAGAGCGGTGCTGCGGGAGTCATGATCAAATAGGGTGCTCCGGTTGCGATCAAGCGCGCCTCCATGTCCTTGAGTGTGTCAATCACCTCTCTTTGAAAGTCGGGGTTTTCTTTGCGCTTCCGCTTCCACCACCGCGCTCCGGCGCTCGCGAGATCGCAACATCGCGGGAGGGCGCACGCGAATGCAATGGACCCGGGCAATGGGAGTACGGCCTCTTCGCGCTCCAGGACATCGTATCCGCGTTTACGCCACGATCGTAGAGAAAGATCGTCGCCCGAGAGGCAGACGACGCGCGTCGCGTCGCGCGTCGACACGCGCTGCCTCCGATGCGCGGCCGAGGCCGGTGGCGGCGCGGGCGGCGCCGGGTCTTGCTTGACAAACCAGCGCGTGAGAGGCTGCATTCGGGGTTTTCGTATGCAGTCGTGCAACCGTGTGTGCGTGCTAGCGCGCCCACGGTTTCTTGCGGAGTGTGCTCTTTTTATTGTCATAGGGGAAAAGGGCGCTGCGTGCGCGCACGATGGCCGCAAAACAACCGATGCGCTGCCTCTTCAAGTTATTGCCAGGATCCAAGTTTCAACGTCCATCGGAGCCTCAAGTCCAAGCATTGGCAGCAATCCGCGCGACCGACAAGTCGGGCATCGTGGTGCTGCCATGCGGCGCTGGAAAGACGGCCGTCTTCATTCAGACAGCCGTCGAAGCGGGCAACAGGGTACTATTTCTAAACTACGAAAAGCAGGGCGTCATACAAGTCGCCAATGCCATTCGCGAGCACACAAACATCAAGGACGCCCATCTGTGTGAGTACTCGTCGGAGGTTAAAAAAGACCCCAATCATCTCTTGTGCTACATGACAACCACGTACAATATGTTCTCGAACACGTCCAACCGCTCGAATGAGACCAACAAGGTGCGTAAATTTGTCTTTAGCACGGCGTGGGACCTCGTTGTCCTCGACGAGTGCCATCACGCGTGGGCAGAAACCTACCGACCGCTCGTCCAAGAATTGCTCAAGACGTCAAAGCGCGTGCTTGGCTTCACGGGGACCTTGTGCCGAAGCGAGACTGTGACCGTTGCAGACGCTTCGACATTGGTGCGGAGGGAGGCGCACGCCAGAGAGTTTAGCTTCATAGGCGAAGTGCTCTACAGCCGCAGCTGCGTCGAGCTCGAGGCGGCCGGACTCATCGCCCGAGTCCGACGCATGAAGATTGGTGTGACGCTCACTGACCATTTCAAGGTTGCTCTGACAATGTCCGGTGGTTCGTCGAAGCTCTACTTGCAAGCATTAAACCCCCAGAAGCTAAACACTGTCTGGATGCTGGTGCAAATGCACAAGGCCTTGGGCCATCTCGGGATGATCTTTTGCGATCACCTTCTGCCAGCCAAGACTCTAAAGTTGGTGCTGGGCGCGCGCTGGGAAGTCTTGTCGGGCGGCAACGCTCACGGCACCGAAGGCACGCACACGGCGCAGGTGAATGCCGCCATTGTGAAACGCTTCAACGACGGCGAGCTCGACGGTCTGATCGCGACGCCCGTGGGAGAATCGGCCCTGGACGTCTTCAATCCCGCATTTCGGTATGCGATTGTCATCGATGCTCACGGCGGACAGGCGCCCGCGAGCCAAAAGCTCGGCAGGCTTTCGCGCACGCCGCGCGTAATCCCAGATCCGGGCGAGTCGCCAGAAGATCACGCCAAGCGTGTCAGGTCCAAGCAAAAGGTGGCCAGCTACTATGAAATTGTTACAAACGACACCGAAGAGGAAAAGGCAGCGAGTGCGCGTAATGTCCAATTTCAGGACGATGGCTACGATTGCATCGACCAAAACTACGACAGTCTGGTGGCGCAGCTGTCCGGATTGGAGGAGACCCACGCGCCCTATTCCGACCCCGTGGCGCAGCTGACGCTGCTTGTCGAGTGCCTGAGCTATCAGGACCTGGGCATTGTCGAGGGCGAAGGCAACATTAGGGCCGCAGAGGTGCTCGAGCCACATCGTGCCCTAACCAAGACGCTGAAGACCAAACGGGACGGCGCCAAGCACTCACTCTTTCGCCAGCGCAAGCAGCAGCAGCTTGTCCGAGCACGCGCCTTGCTGCCCGAGCGCAAGGCCGAGGCCACCGAGGCCAAGCGTGAGGTTTTGGAGGCAGCGGTCATGCCAGAAGCGGCTGCGTGCGTGCTACGCGCACTGCAGCTTGACCCAGAATTGCTTGCGCGCGCAAAGCTCGTAATCCCGCCGCCTCCCGTGGAAGAAGCAGAGGTGCTTTCGGATTGAAAGGTTACGACACAGTACAAATTGGATCGTCTTCGTACACAGAGGCGCGCCGCTCGGGCTTGCGCGCCCACACATGGATGAGGTCGGTATCGGAGCGGTCGTACTCGATGTTTAAAATAATATTGTCCACGGTGATAATTCCACTGCGACTTGGCATGCCCCATGATCGGACGCAGCGCACAGAGAGCTTGCTAGGGTGGCTCGCAAACGTAGAGATCATTGTGCCGCGTACGTGTACATGGTCGTCTGCATCGGGCGGCCGCGTGGACATTTGTCACGTTGTAAAAAAAGGGAGGAGGAGGAGGAGCGTGCGTGTGTGTAAACGCGTCGTCTTGCGTCTTGTACGCGCTGCAATTCTTAAAAATAGTGGAAATAGCGCGCATGTTACGAGTGTCGTCTCCGACACATGCCTTTGTGGGCGCGCTGCAAGCGCCGCCGCCAGCAGTCGTGGCTCGGATACTGGGAGATCTTTCGCTCGAGGATCAGCGGTTTGCGTCGGAACACGATCTTGGGTTTTATGAAATGCTGAGCCTGTTAAACGCACCCTCGCTGAGCGAAACTCTTGATGAGAAACGCCTTGTGGTGTTGACCCAGCAGCTCGACTTGGCATTGCACGAGCGCGAGTGGCGAATGGCAGAAATGGTAATGTGCATGTTTTTACGAACCGACTTGCGAGAATTCTACGACGTTGCCTGTTCCTCGAATTTGGGCTACATTGCCCAGCGCGCGGCTCAGAAACGTGGCGCACGGGCGGCTGCAACCTCAAGATTTGGAAGACTGCTTGTAAACAAGCTTGTGAACCTTTGTGCGGAGCGCGATCTCCGCGTGTGAACATTGCAAACGCACATGTGTGTGTTGTTGAGGGCGATTTTTAAAACTGCACACTGCATGGAATCACACACCACAACCCCTGTTGCGCGGGGCCTATCCCCGAGCGTGAGGGTAGGCAGGGAAAGCCTTCCACCGCTTGCGGTTCTCTCGGCAGCGCGCATTCTGCGTTAAGAACGCAACCACCTCGCTGTCGGCCATGGTGAACCCGGAGGACGGGGTGGAGGAACCAATGCGCTCCACGATGAAGTAGGAGCGCCACGACTCGGGCAAGCGCAATGCCTCCGGCTCCAATGGCTTGCACGGGCCGCAAATGCAACGGAACCGCACGCCGTAGCGCAAGGTGACCTCGGCGTGGGCCTTGCCCTCACCCATGAAAAGGGGGTGGTGCGTGCTCGTGTTCAGCACGCCCCTCGTGCTGCAAGGCAGATCCCACAAGGCATCGTAGCCAATGACCGTTCCAATTCCGATCAGGCCCGACGCGAACATCCAGTCAACGGCGAGGTGCGCCGACCGGTAAAGGTCGCAGTCCACATCGACGTAGCGAGCGCGCCGCATTCCTCGCTCCACCGCCAGCGTGGCGGTGAGAGTCGTGTCGTAGTCACCTATCACCCACCGCACGCTTCCTCCAATGCTGCGGGCGAGAGACGCGTTGGCGGCGGGGCCACCTGGGCTGAAGTGGCCTTCGCTCCACACTGCAATCGTCGGCTCTCCGGGCGTCTCGGACGGCATGCCGGTGAATGTGTCGAATCCCCACGTCGTCTCTTTGAACAGGCGCGCCAGAATGCCGAGGGACCTGCCTCGCGCCACACCAAACTGGTACACGTCGCCGTCTGTGTAGAATAGCCGAGCACCGGTCGCGTCCAGGGACCCGCCCGGCAGCTCGAGGCAAAGCCTCCGAATCACGCCATGCGCCGGTTCCGGCCAGGACATGCCGGCCGCGCCTGTATCACCTTCGGGCGGGCGGCAAGCGCGACGCTCGCAACTAGCGCTGCTTCGACGGCGCGGTTTGGAGGGATGCTGGTTTGCAAATTACACAACTTGTGTGCTGCGCGTGATCTCCACACGTGAAATTGCAAACGCGCATGTGTTGTGTTGTTGAGGGCGATTTTAAACAAACACTGCATGGAATCACACACCACACACACACCACACACACCACACATACCACACACACTGTTCACATTCCTCCGAGTGCGCGCCGCGCCTCTGTGGCGTGATTGGCCACGAAGAGGGCGGCCATCTTCTCGAGCGTCGCGCCCTGTGCGTCTGTCGACTTGTGGCGCTCGAAGAGCAACTCCAAAATGGTGTTGCGCCCGACGATGGTTAGGTACTTGACCTCCTCGCGCTGCTGCCCCAGCCGGCGGATTCGACCACGGAGTTGGTGTCGCTGCGCGGCGTTTCCGGCGTACACGCCCGTGATAATCGCACCCAGACGCTGTAGGTTGTAGCCCGTGACGTCCCCCTTGGTCACAACGACGATGCCCACATTTCCATCCGTCGGCTGCGTCGAGTCGAGGGACGGGTCGCGCAGCTCCACACGGAAACGGCCACCGACAATCGCGCTCATCTTGTTTTGCATCTGGTTGGCCTCGTCCACATTGTCGGCGACGACGAGCACGCCACCGTTGGGGTTGGCCTCGCGATCGCAAAGCGCCTCGTTGACTGAATCATTGGCCATCCTATCCTCGATGGAATCCCGGACGACACGCGCCGCCCGACCCCAGCCACCCGTGACCGACAGCGCATTGTGGTGTTTTCCGTAGGCCTCTTCGGTCAGTGAAACGTGTCTCGTTTCCTCTACACTGTTGATGCCGAGCTCGTAGCGTCCAGAAATAAAAGTGGCGCCGGCGACCAGAATGTCATTTGGATCTTCCACTGGAAAGTTTACGCAGCGGCGCAGCCACTCGCGGGCCAGGAGCTGACGCGTCGACGAAGCTGGCGTCGCCGTCATGACCAAAAACTTGGGGCAGGCCGACACCGCCTGCAGCAGCCGCGACGCGCGGTCGCTGAGGTTGTAGTACAAATGAACCTCATCGACGATGAAAAGGGTCGTCTTCGCCAACTCGAGGAGGTGATCGGCAAAGAGTGGTCCCGTGATGGGTGAGGCCGAGAGCGCTTCCACCGCAAGCACCGTGAGCGGCGCATTGACGCCCACACGGTTCACCTCCGCGGCACATGTGACCTTTTTGACGCCTACGGGATCCTGCCCCCAGCGCTGCAGCTCACCGACGGTCGTGTCGACAATCTTCTCCTTTGTAATCCACACGATGCGCTGGATGCCGTGATTGGACACCGACGAAAGGTATTCGAGCGCGTAGAGCATGCCCGTCACCGTCTTGCCGAGTCCGACCTCGAGCGACAAGAACTGGCCTTGGGTACGATTCGGTCCAGAATCACGGTCGACCATTTGCGTGACGAGATCCTTTTGAAACCCAAACGGGTGCACGGTCTGGTCGTTGGAATCGACGGCGACATTGAGCAGCTTGAGGCGTCGCGTTTCCCAGGTGCCATTTTCCGAAACGTCTTGCTC